>Ga0123357_10005733_pt1 | contig 14950 bp, 16 predicted proteins | sample TergutEmb28metaG_FD_89873 | JGI IMG/M metagenome (GOLD analysis project Ga0123357, IMG submission 89873) | Embiratermes neotenicus P4 segment gut microbial communities from Petit-Saut dam, French Guiana - Emb289 P4 | ecosystem: Host-associated > Arthropoda: Insects > Digestive system > Gut ...
AGCGTTAAAATACGAGTTCCAGTTGCCGACCGCGTAGTATAATGTAATGACGGCAATCACCGGAACGGCCAGCGGCAGGGCAATCGTAAAAAACTGGCGGAAGTCGGAGGCGCCGTCGATTTTGGCGGCCTCGTATATATCTTCCGGAATGCTGCTGGAAAAATACACGCGCGTAATAATCATGTTATAAACGCTGAAGCTGCCAAGTATAATAAGAACATAACGGGTATTCATAAGGCCAAGGTTTTTTACCAGCAGATAGGTAGGCACCAGCCCGCCGGAAAAATACATTGTTACCAAAAAATACATTGTAATTACAGAACGTCCAGGCAGGTGTTTTTTGGACAGGGTGTAAGCTGCCGGCAGTGTAAGCAGCAGGCTGAACAATGTGCCGAATACCGTGTATACGATCGTGTTTGAATAGCCTACCCAAATTTGCTTATAGGCGAATACCTGTTTGTACGACTGCATTGTAAAACCAACAGGCCACAGCTTTACATTTCCCTTCGCTACATCGTAAGGTTCGGAGAGTGATGCAATGATCGTAAAGTACAATGGGTAGGCCGTAATTAAAAGCATCATAACCATAATAAACGTATTGATTATATCGAATGACAAATCGCCTTTACTTCGTTTCATTTTTGCTTCCTTACCACAGCCCGATCTCGGAGACTTTGCGCGATATGGTATTTACTGCCAGAAGCAAAATAATATTTACCAGGTTGTTGAATAGCCCTATCGCCGCCGCGTAACTGAACTGCGCGCCGCCTATTCCCATCTCATATACATAAGTTGAAATGACACGCGAAGCGTCCAGGTTAAGCGGATTCTGCAGCAGGAATATTTTTTCGAATCCTACGTTCAGCATTCCGCCGGTATTAAGAATAAAAGTGATTATTATTGTAGGCAGAATCGCCGGAATGTTCACATGCCAGATGACCTGCATCCGTCCCGCGCCGTCTATCCGGGCAGCCTCAATAAGTTCCGGCGAAACTCCGGAGAGAGCGGCAAGGTAAATAATTGAGCTCCATCCTATGCTCTGCCAAACGCCGGACCAGACGTAAATGCCCGGAAAGTATTTTGGCCTGAACATGAATTCAACCTGGTTCAATCCCATGGAAACCAGGGCGTTGTTTATTGGACCTTCCGGCGCAAGGATTAAAAGCACAAGGCTGCACAAAACTACAGTGGATAAAAAATGCGGCGCGTAAGTAACCATCTGCACAACTTTTTTGAACTTGAGGCTGTGCATTTCGTTGAAAAGTATTGCCAGTATTACCGCGCAGGGAAACGTGGCGAGCTGGTACACGGTGATGGCAAGGGTGTTCCGGATCATTTTCCAAAAATCCGGGAAGGTCACAAACCTGATAAAGTTTTTTAACCCTGTCCACTGGCTGCCCCAGATACCAAGACTTGGCCGGAATTCTTTAAAAGCTATCTGCAGTCCGTACATGGGACCGTAATTAAAAATTCCCAGATAAATAACCGCAGGCAGCAGCAGCACATAAAGCTGCCACGAAGACAGCACCCGTTTAAGCGCTGCCGGAGGCGCATGTTCCCGGACTTTTTTAGCAGTACTAATACCCGAACTCTGCATTCTGAATTTCCTCCGTGCCTTCGCTTCCTCAACAACCCACTCCCTACTCCCCACTAACCACTAACCACTAACCACTAACTACTAACTACTAACCACTAACTACTAACTACTAACCACTAACTACTAACTACTAACCACTAACTACTAACCACTTTACATTATTTCCGCAAAAAGATAGAATCCCAATTAACAATACTAAATGGGGGTCTTTATGATCAAGGTTGCAATTAATGGGTTTGGCCGGATTGGCCGCCTTGTATTTCAGGCTATTGTCGATCAAAAGCTGCTCGGCAAAGAAATAGACGTTGTTGCCGTTACCGATATTTCAACTGATGCAAAATATTTCGCTTATCAGCTTAAATACGATTCCACACAGGGCAAGATGAAGGCAAAGATCAGCACCGAAAAAAGCAGCGCTTCCGCCGCTGAGGACGATGTGCTGGTTGTTGACGGGAACAAAATACAGTGCGTTATGGCAGAGAAGGAACTTAAGAACCTTCCCTGGAAAAAACTCGGCGTCGAATATGTTATTGAATGCACAGGTCTCTTTACAGATGACAGGGCGTTTGATCATATAACAGCAGGCGCAAAGAAAGTTATCATTTCCGCCCCGGCAAAAGCCAAGGAACACAAGATCAGCACCTTTGTAATGGGCGTCAATAACGATAAATATAATCCCGCCACCGATAATGTAGTTTCCAACGCTTCCTGCACCACCAACTGCCTGGCGCCGCTGGTGTATGTCCTTCTCAAAGAAAAAATCGGGATTGACAAAGGCCTTATGACCACAATCCACGCCTATACAGCGACACAAAAAACCGTTGACGGTCCTTCCAAAAAAGACTGGCGCGGCGGCCGCGCGGCTGCAATCAATACCATTCCCTCAACCACGGGAGCGGCAAAAGCGGTCGGCGAAGTACTTCCGGAGACCAAAGGAAAGCTGACAGGCATGAGCTTCAGGGTTCCGACTGCGACAGGTTCAGTTGTTGACCTGACCTTTACCGCATCAAGGGATACTTCTATTGAAGAAATCGACGGCCTTATGAAGAAAGCATCCAAAGGTTACCTTAAGGGCGCCCTTGGCTACTGCGACGAGGAAATTGTTTCTTCAGACATTATCCACGATCCCAGAGCTTCCATCTTCGACAGCAAAGCTACCCTTGAAAACAATCTCCCGGGAGAAAAACGGTTCTTCAAACTGGTTTCCTGGTACGACAATGAATGGGGTTATTCAAACAGGCTCGTAGCTCTCCTTATTTACATGATTAACGCCGGCGGCAAAAAGAAATAGGTTTTATTAAACCTGTAAGCCCCGGTCACTTAAGGCCGGGGTTTTTTTTATATAATTTATTTTATATAATAAGAAAAAGCTGTAAAGGATTGCTTTTTTTTGTTTCCATTAACGAAACCATTAAAACAACCTTTTGGGGCCCAACAAAATAAAACGGAGGATATCATGATAAAGACTGTAAAAACCATTGACCTTAACGGCAAAAGAATTATTATGCGGGTGGATTTTAATGTACCCATGAAGGACGGGGAAGTTCAGGACGATACACGCATAGTCGCCGCAATCCCGACCATTAAGTACATTCTGGCCCACGGCGCCAAAACCGTAACCCTGATGAGCCATCTGGGCGATCCCGCAAAGGACGCAGAAAAGGCCAAACAAAAGGCAGAAAAGGACGGAAAGGTTTTTGATTACAACAAGTACATCAAGGGCAAACACAGGATGGCTCCGGTTGCGGCTTATCTGCAGAAAAAGCTCGGTAAAAATTTTACCGTTGTTTTCGCGGGCGAGGACGGCTGTTTTAATAAAAAGGATTTTATCAACTCGCAAAAACCGGGTACAATTATCATGCTGGAGAATACCAGGTTCCACAAGGAAGAAACATCCAAAGATCCAAAAGAAATGGACAAGCTGGCAAAAGCCCTTGCCGAATACGGCGATATTTTTGTCAATGACGCTTTCGGCACTGCCCACCGCGATCAGGCTTCCACCGCTTCCATTGCCAAGTTCGTTCCGGTTTCTGTTGCCGGTCTTTTAATGGAAAAAGAAGTGAACTACCTGGAACCCATTGTTACCGATCCGGTAAAACCGCTGGTTGCAATTATCGGCGGCGCCAAGGTTTCTTCCAAGATTGCCGTTTTGGAGAGCCTGCTTAAAAACTCGGCGGCCCTGGTCATCGGCGGCGGAATGGCTTATACTTTCCTTAAAGCACAGGGTAAAAAGATCGGCAAGTCCCTGGTCGAAGATGATCAGATCGATACCGCCAAAAAGATCCTTGAAGAAGCCAAAAAAGCCAAAGTTGAAATCGTGCTGCCTGTTGATCATGTTGGAGCGGAAAAATTTGACGCTGCTTCCAAACCGGTTGCAATTGCCTCGGTTAACATTCCGGACAAATTAATGGGCATGGACGTCGGTCCCAAAACCATCGCCAGGTACAGCGAAGTAATTTCCAAAGCCAAAACCATAGTCTGGAACGGCCCGGTTGGTGTTTTTGAATTCGACGCTTTTGCCAAAGGCACAGAGGAAGTCGCCAAACTTGTGGCGGCCGCGACAGCCAAAGGCGTCATTACCGTTGTCGGCGGCGGCGATTCCGTAGCTGCTGTCAACAAATTCGGGCTGGCTTCCAAAATGAGCCACGTAAGCACAGGAGGAGGCGCTTCCCTCGAACTGCTTGAAGGCAAAAAACTGCCAGGCATCGAAGTTTGCCGCGGCCGTGATTATTTTATTGCCGGCAACTGGAAAATGCATAAGACGCGCGCAGAATCCGCGGATCTCGCAAAGGCCCTGGTCAAGGCGCTTAAAAACGGCAGCCACAAATATTTGGCCGCTCCGTCATTTACCAACCTTGAAACAGTCGGCGCGATTTTAAGCGGAACCAATATTCTCCTGGGCGCGCAGAACTGCGCACCGGAAGAGCAGGGCGCCCACACCGGCGAAGTATCGGTGCTTCAATTGAAGGACCTGGGCGTGCAGGTAATAATTCTGGGCCACAGCGAAAGGCGCCACATTTATAACGAGGACGACGCGTTAATCAACAAGAAGGTAAAGCTCGCACTTAGCCACGGTTTTGAAGTTATATTGTGCGTAGGCGAAACCCTGCAGGAACGCGAGGCCAAAAAAGCCGAAGCTGTCTGCAAACGCCAAACTGAAAAAGGTCTTGCCGGCGTATCGGCAAGCGATCTCGCCAAAGTCACAATCGCCTACGAACCGGTATGGGCAATCGGCACAGGCAAGACAGCCACACCGGAAGACGCCGAAGCGATTCACAAGTTTATCCGGGGCATTATCGAAAAGCTTTACGGCGCCCAGGCCGCCAAACAGATAATTATCCAGTACGGCGGATCGGTTAAACCGGAGAACGCCGCCCAGCTTATGGCCATGGATGATATCGACGGCGCCCTTGTCGGAGGAGCGTCCCTCAAGGCAGAAACCTTCGCTCCCATAGCGAAGTTTAGCTGATCGTATAGAAGAAATTTACCACGAACCAAACGAACTGATTCGTGAGGGTTCGTGGTAAAAATTTAAGAGGCAAGTTATGGAAATAAAACCTATACGGCAGAGATGGAAATCCTCCATGACGGACAGGGAGCGCTTTAACAGGCAAATGCATTTCCAGAGCGTTGACCGCTGCTTTAATATGGAGTTCGGCTACTGGGAAGATAATTTTTCCAAATGGGATATCTTTGTAAAGAATAATATCCGCAATAATAACGATGCAGATATTTTTTTTAATTTTGATAAAATCACGGGTTTGGGCGGACATACCTTTATGTATCCGGCCATGAAGGAAAAAGTCGTGGAAGTCCGCGGCAAGACGCGGGTAATAATGAACAGCGAAGGCCTGCTCGCCGAAGTTCCTCTGGAAGGCGGCGGTTCTTCGATCCCGCATTTTCTGGAATCTTCGATTAAAAATCCCGATGACTGGAAGAGGGTAAAAGAAGAACATTTCAATATCAACCATCCGGACAGGAAACTTGACATAGCAGCCTTAAAGAAAAAACACCTGCCTGACGCGGGGCGCGATTATCCGCTGGGCATCAATTGCGGTTCCATGATCGGCAAGGTCCGCGATATGCTGACTTTTGAAGGACTCGCCTACGCGATTTATGATTATCCGCAGATGGTGGAAGACATGGTCGAAACCAGCTGCCGGCTTGTCGAATACAGCCTTGATCAGCTTCTGCCGGAATTTAAATTCGATTACGCGTCCGGCTGGGAAGACATCTGCTTTAACAACGGCCCCATCGTAAGCCTTGATTTCTTCCGTGATATTGTTATGCCTCGCTACAAGCGGATTAACAAAAAACTTAAGGCATACGGAATCGATATCTGGTACACCGACTGTGACGGTGATGTGCGGCCCATAATGCCGTACCTTCTGGAAGGGGGCATTAACTGTCTGTTCCCTTATGAAGTCAACAGCTGTGCCCATCCCGGTGAACTTCTTGATCAGTATCAGGGACAGGGGCTGCGGATTATGGGAGGCGTTGATAAAATGGCCCTTGGAAAAGGCAAGGACGCAATTAAGGTCTATTTGCATACACTCGAAAAATATGTGGCCAGGGGCGGTTATATTCCGTTCTGCGATCACCGCTGCCCGCCCAATGTTAAGCCGGACGATTATATATATTATCTGGATCTTAAGGAAAAAATGTTCGGAATGGCTTAATATAGTATATTAATTGATTTATTTTATAATAAAACTGATTTGACATATTGACATTTTTTGACAAGGTGTCAATATAACAAATATAATTTTCATGATTAACTACAGGAGGAAACATGAAAAAGTTTGTTTTTATTTTGGCGGCGCTGTTTTTGACAACAGCATTTGTTTTTGCCGGATCAAGCCAGGATACCAATACAGTATCCATCGGCGCGATATTCCCCCTTTCCGGCGGTGTTGCTTACTACGGTAACGAATCCCGCGACGGCGCGCTTCTGGCGATGGAACAAATTAACGCGGCCGGCGGACTTCTTGGCAAGAAACTGGCCCTTCTTTCCGAAGATGATGAAGGCAACGCGGAAAAATGCGTAAACGCTTTTACCAAGCTGACGACAAGGGATAAGGTAGGCATAGTTCTGGGTTCCAGCACATCCGGCCCGACCACAGCGGCAAGCTCACTGGCCCAGGCCAGCAAAGTCGTCCTTATATCGCCGTCTGCCACAGCGATGGATGTTACCAAAGCCGGCGACTTTATATTCAGGGCCTGCTTTATCGATCCTTTCCAGGGAGTTGTCGGCGCTGATTTCGCCTATGACACGCTCAATGCCCGCCGGGCTGCGGTTCTATACGACGCGGGTGCCGATTACAACACCGGTCTGGCCGACGCATTCAAAACCCAGTTCAAGGCGCTTGGCGGACAGCTGGTTGCTGACGAAGCCTACCAGACCAATGATGTGGATTTTAACGCCCAGATCACCCGAATACGGGCGGCTAATCCCGATGTTGTTTACCTGCCCAATTATTACAACGACGTTACACTCCAGGCCAAACAGCTCCGCGCCCAGGGCATTAACTGCGCGCTGGTCGGCGGCGACGGCTGGGACAGCCTTATAGACAACGCCGGCGACGAAGTGCTTAACGGATTCTGGTCCTCCGGTTTTGCGGCCGACACTACCGATCCAAAAGGCGTTGCTTTTGTACAAGCCTACCAGGCCAGGTTCAACAGGCCGGCGTCCCAGTTCGCGGCCCTTGGCTACGACACCATGATGCTTGTAATTGACAGCATCAAAGCCGCCAATTCTTTTGATCCCAGCGCGGTAAAAACAGCGATGGCCAAAATTAACGGTTCCTATGTCACAGGAAACATCCGGTTTGACTCTGACCGCAATCCCATCAAGGGCGCGGCAATTCTGGAAATCGTCAAAAAAGACGGCAAACTGGCCAACGTTTATAAAGCAACGGTAAATCCGAAGTAATGGGAGAGGGGGAGCGTTTACTGCTCCCCCATTATAATGATTGTCTTACAGCAGTTAATTAACGGTATTTCGCTGGGCTCCATCTACGCCCTTATTGCCCTTGGTTATACTATGGTCTACGGCATTGTTCTGCTTATAAATTTTGCCCATGGCGACATACTGATGGTCGGGGCCTATGCCGGCTTTTTTGTGCTTGGCGCCATCGGCGCCGGGCCGGCCGGCATGGTGCTCGCGTTTATTGTTTCAATGATCATCTGCGCGGGCTTTGGGCTTACCATCGAAAGGTTCGCCTACCGGCCGCTGCGTCAGGCGCCCAGGCTTAATTCGCTAATCACCGCCATTGCCGTCAGCCTGATCCTCGAAAACGGCGCAAGGGTATTGCCCTTTATCGGTCCCAATCCCAGACAGTTTCCCGGGCCGGCCATGTTTAATATTAAACTCGGCGATGGGCTGCAGATTTCAAACATTCAGCTTATTGTGATCGTGCTTTCGACTTTGCTCATGCTGGCCCTCAATTACATTGTTACCGGGACAAAACGCGGGAAGGCTATGCGCGCTGTTTCTTTTGATCAGCAGGCGGCCAGTCTTATGGGGATCTCGGTAAACGGGACGATTGCCTTTACCTTCGGCCTTGGATCGATCCTTGCGGCCGCCGGCGGCGTGCTTTACGCTACTGCTTATCCGCAGGTAAATCCGCTTATGGGCATGATGCCGGGGCTCAAGGCTTTTGTCGCTGCTGTCCTGGGAGGCATCGGCTCAATTCCCGGCGCAATGCTTGGAGGATTTATTCTTGGCGTTGCGGAAGCTTTGACCAAAGGTTTTATTTCCAGCCAATACAGCGACGCCATATCTTTTTCAATTCTGATCATTGTATTGCTAATAAAACCAACCGGAATACTGGGAAAAAAATACAGGATAAAAGTTTAACATGGCGCGGGCTTTTCCTTTTAAATCCACTTTAATTTTATTTATCACAGGACTCCTTGCGGTTTTCCTTCCGCTGTTATTGACAAAATTCGGTATCATAGACGGCTATACCGCCCGCATTATTACCATGGGCGGGGTTAACGCGATAATGGCTGTCTCGGTCAACATGATCGTCGGAATTACCGGCCAGCTCTCGCTGGGACAGGCCGGCTTCCTCGCCATCGGCGCGTACTCCTGCATCTTTTTTACCCTCGACCTGGGACTGCCCCTGCCGCTGGCTTCCGTGCTTGCCTCGCTGCTTACCGCGTTTGCCGGATTTCTGATCGGGTTCCCGGTACTAAAACTGTCAGGCGATTATCTTGCGATCGTTACCCTGGGTTTCGGCGAAATTATCCGGGTTATTTTTATCAACATTAAATCAATAACCGGAGGCCCCAACGGCAGACAGTTTACAACTGTCATGAAGATGAACGGCGAACTTGCGCTTACGGTTGTAACGGCGGTCCTGGTTTTAATAATGGCACTGCTTCAGAACTTTTTGCGATCGACGTACGGACGCGCGATCATAGCCTGCAGGGAAGATGAAATCGCCGCCAATTCCAGCGGTATCGACGTTTTCCGCTACAAGATGATCGGTTTTGTAATCGCCGCATTTATCGCCGGCGCAGGCGGCTGCCTTTACGCCATGGTCGTCGGTCTGGTCCAGCCAAGTACGGCCCAGTTCCTCAAGTCCATTGATTTTTTGATTTATGTTGTGCTGGGCGGAATGGGTTCCATGACCGGCGCGGTGCTTTCGGCTTATGTGCTTACTTATCTGCAGGAGATGCTAAGGTTCCTGCAGGATTACAGGCTCCTTATTTATCCGCTCATACTGATCTTTATAATGATATTCAGGCCGCAGGGACTTCTGGGAATGAAGGAATTTTCGTTTGTTAATACCTGGGACCGGCTTGTAAATTTTATTTCGAAAAAGAAAATCCGCGGAGGGAATTCCAATGCCGCAGGCAAATGAACTCCTCCTTAAAATAAACAACCTTTCGATAGTATTTGGCGGCCTCCAGGCTGTAAGCGATTTTTCCTGCGAACTTTACCGCGGCGAACTGCTCGGCCTTATCGGTCCGAACGGCGCCGGCAAGACTACTGTCTTTAATATGATCTCAGGCATTTACACGCCGACCGGCGGGGAAATTACTTTTTGGGACAGCAGCGGAAAAGTCCATGCCATAGGCAGAACCAGCCCCGCGTCCCTCAACCGGATCGGCATCGCGCGTACGTTTCAGAATATCCGTTTGTTTACAAAAATGACCGTAGAAGATAATGTCCGCGTGGCTCTGCATTCGCGCAGAACCGTAAACCCGCTGGACGCATTGCTGCGGACCAACAGGTTCAGAAACGACGAAGATTTAATGAAGGAACGCACCGGCGAACTGCTGTCGCTGTTCAGGATTGAAGATAAAAAAGATGAACTTGCCAGGAACCTGCCCTACGGCGAACAGCGCAAACTCGAAATTGTCCGGGCCCTTGCCGCGAACCCCAGCCTGCTTTTATTGGATGAGCCGGCCGCCGGCATGAACCACCACGAGACCGACGAGCTGATGAAACTGATTTCGTTTATACGGAAGGAATTCAGCCTGACCATTTTATTGATTGAACACGACATGCACCTGGTCATGGGTATCTGCGAACGTCTTATGGTACTTGACTACGGCCGCTGCATTGCCGAAGGTCCGCCGGATGAGATACGCAAAAACCCGGCAGTAATCAAGGCCTACCTTGGGCAGGACGCGCTGACCGGTGAGCCGTCTGCGGGCGCGTTGGCTTCTTCCGCAGCCATGGAGAAATCCAATGGCTGAAAAACTTCTGGAAGTAAAAGACCTTACTGTCCATTACAACGCGATCCAGGCTTTAAAAGGAATTTCTTTTGAAGCTTTGGCCGGCGAAATAATTACGTTAATCGGTTCCAACGGCGCCGGCAAAAGCACAACGCTTTTGGCAATTTCCAATATAATCAAAAAAACATCGGGTAAGGTTTTTTTGGACGGCGCCGATATTACAGGAACTCTCCCCGACAGGATAGTCAGCTCCGGCCTGGTCCAGGTACCGGAAGGCCGGCGGATCTTTGCCAACCTTACCGTCAGGGAAAACCTCGAAATGGGCGCCTATACCCGCAAAGACCGCGGCGGGCTCGCAGCCGACTACGATAATATTTATCGCATATTCCCGCGGCTAAAAGAAAGACAGCGCCAGATCGCAGGAACCCTATCCGGCGGTGAGCAGCAAATGCTCGCCATAAGCCGCGCTCTAATGGCCAAACCCAGACTCCTCCTGCTGGACGAACCTTCCATGGGGCTGGCCCCCATACTGGTCGACGAAATTTTTGCCGTAATCCGCAGCATCAACCAGGCCGGTACGACCATCCTTCTTGTCGAGCAAAACGCCTACAAAGCCCTTAACCTCGCCGATCGCGGTTACATTCTTGAAACCGGCCGCATTGTAAAAAGCGGACCGGCTGCCGAGCTATTAAAGGACGATGCTGTCAGGGCCGCTTATCTGGGCGGATAGACTTGTTTGTTAATTTTACGGGATTTGCGTACCTTCCGCAGCAGACTTGATTACAGTGAAATTATATTTTCTTTTTGCTTCCTCAGCTATGGCATTAAAATAATTAATTTCTTCGCTGGGTGACATATCTTTTATTTCTTCATATATTTTTTCACGAATAGCATCAATTTGGTCCTCGATATCAGTTGTCAGTTTCATAATCAATTACCTCCTCCGGTTGAGCAATAAATATTTCCCGATAACCCAAAATCCGGTTAATTGCGGGAATCAGGGTCTTAGTCTTTAGTTTATTTATATGCTTAAAATTAAAAGATAAAATTATTTCCAATTCATTCACTGATGCGATGGCAATATGCAGGGCATCTATTCTTTTCTTTTTTGGTATAATATTATTTGTCATATATTTTTCTGCTAATTGAATAACCTCATCAGAAGTACCAAGTACCTTGATGTTGTATTTTTCTATAAGTTTTAAAATTTTTGATCTTTGGGGCTCAGGCGCATTATCCAGTTCATTGTAGGCATAAATTGATGTATATCCTTCAAACTGTCCTGATGTTATAGCTTCAAATAAAGCAACGGTAGGAGGCTGTGCGTCTTTTGATTTATCAAAATAATAGTTAAACATAGTGGTTTCTAAATAGACTTTTTGTTTACGCGTCATAGGTTACTTTCTGTTCTTCATATTTATAATTTAACACCTGTTATGTATATTGTCAATTTTTTTTACAAAATATAGTACTTGGTACCCATGTGCGAAAAAATATGGTAACTGTCACCCCTGCGTTTCCGGTTATCACCAATAATCAGCAGTTAAAAATTCTCTGATGTTCCTGTGCTGGATACCGTCGCGGCTCATATTCAGTTCATCCATTGATACGACATATTTTGGAAAATTATCGGGAATGCTGTAAAAGACCCCGAATTCGCGTTCTATTGTACCAAGGCCTGCAAGCAGATAACAAACCTGAATGTAAATATATTCGCCGTCGCGCATGGCGGTAAAATCAATTTCCTTTTCGCCGACACGCCCGGTATAAATCCTGTAACCCCGCCTCAGGAGTTCCATAAAAACCATGTTTTCCAAAATCAGTTCTATATCCTGTTCATTGTATCCGTAAACGGCTTCGCGTAATCCGTGGTCAGCCGTATAATATTTCCCGTTTACCTGAAGCATCTTTTTTCCCGGAACATCCAAACAATTTGTCTTTACAAACAGACAGGCGTCCTCACAGGCTTTTAGGTAGTTTAATATTGTTTCCGGAGCGGCAATACGTTTTTCGTTTTTGATGAATTTGGCAATGCTTGTTGCCGAAAAGGTTTTACCGATATTGGCCAGTACATACGTGATTATCCGATCAAGCAAATCTACATCCCTAAAGTTGTTTCGCTTCATAATATCTTTTATAACAACCGAAGCATAAATATCACGCAGGTACTGCTTCGTGTCTGCTTCGTTAAATCCCAAAACTGCAGGGAAGGGCATTCCGCCCTGTTCAAGATATTTTTTAAATACTTCCTGGTCTGATAGCCCCGGTGTTTTTTCGAAGACTGCGGTTTTGTATTCTTTAAATGAAAAAGGATATATCCGGATTTCAATGTATCTGCCGGCCAATAGCGTGGCGTATTCACCCGCAAGCATTTTCGCGTTGGAACCTGTAATGTAGATATCAACATCGGAATTAACACGCAAAGAATTAACGCAGGTTTCCCAATTTTTAACCTCCTGGATTTCATCCAGGAAGAGATATGCCCGGCCTTTTATTTTATCAATTTTTTCTTTTAAATGGTCGTGCAATATTATTGGATCTTTAAGTTCCCGCAGGTTCAAGTCTTCAAAATTATAAAAAAACATATTTTTTTTTGAAATACCTTGCGCGGCCAGTTCATCCCGAATCAATTCGAGCATGACAGATTTCCCGCTTCTGCGCAGGCCGGTGAGTACTTTTATTAATTCCGGCTGATTCATAAACCTCCGGATTTTTTCCAGGTATAAATCTCTTTGTATCATTGTAGCAACTATAACTGTTGATTTATGTAAATTCAAGAGGTTTATCAGTTATAACTTATACAAATGAAGTTTTGGTGACTGTCCCCTTTGTATTTCCTATATCTAAAAAAAATCATTGACATATACAATAATTTAGGATATATTTATCCTAAATCATGAGGTCTACGATATGACTATTAATGTCGATAATCTTGTTTCTATTTCTGAAGCAAACCAGAATTTTTCGAGGGTTGCCCGGCTTGTTGATGAAAAAGGGACAGCTATCATATTAAAAAATAATATTCCCCGTTATGTCCTTTTGGATTATAGCCTGTTTCAGAAGAACGCCACCGCAGACGACGCTGATGTTGATACGGTGGCAGCGCAAATTCTGACCAAGCATATAAAAGCTTTTGAGGAATTGGCTAAGTGATTACTCTTAAAAAGGAGCAAGTCCTTCGCCTTCATAAAAAGCTTTTGGAAGCCACTGGCGGTATGGACGGAATAAGAGATGATAATTTGCTGGATTCTGCCCTATCCGCTGCTTTCCAGACATTTGACGGTGTTGAATTATTCCCTTCTACAGCGGCAAAAATAGCCCGGATAGCCTATGGTCTTGTATGTAATCATCCGTTTTTCGATGGAAACAAGCGTATTGGTACTTATGTCATGTTAGTTCTTTTGGAATTGAATAATATTGAGACAGATTTTTCGGATGATGATATTATTCATATTGGATTAAACCTTGCAAGCGGAAAAATGGATGACAAGCAGCTGCTTGAATATATTTTAGAACATTCAGAAATTTGAAAGTTACGGATAACATAGTCTTTAGTGAGATTGCAAAAGTTTACAACCGAATGAAGACACCAAAAACATGAACCGTACCAAACATAACTAGTGCTATAAATGGTGACTGTCACCTCTGCATTTCCGGTTGAATTCATTCAGCAGATATACCATACTTTAATCTATGTGAGTAAATGATGGAGCTTACACTTACAGTTCCGGATACGGTAAATCTTTCACAAACAGATGCACAGATACTATTTGCCATAAAACTATATGAAGCTGAAAAACTATCTCTTGGGAAAGCAGCAGAGGTTGCAGGATTGTCGTACCGTACTTTTTACGAGCTCCTGGGGCGTTATGGTGTACCGATATTTAATATGACGACGGAAGATACAGAGCAGGAAATCAGAAATGTCGATCGGTTTTTATGATAAAATCATAATAGCTGATACAAGCTGCTTAATTGCATTCGATAATATTGGTCGTTTGGAACTTTTATATGAAATATGTCCAGTTATTATTACAACGCCTGAAGTAGCAGCAGAATATGGGAAATCATTGCCTGTATGGATACAGGTAATGCCAGTGAAAGATTTTACAAAAACACAAACGATAAACACTTTTCTCGGTATAGGTGAAGCCAGCGTTATCGCATTGGCGCTTGAAACAAAAAAATCATTGGTTATTTTGGATGATAAAAAGGCCCGCCGTTATGCACAGAATATTGGGCTTGATATTATCGGGATTATTGGTCTGCTCCGGCTTAGCTACAAGCAAGGACTTATTCCGGAAATGGATATTATTATCGCCAGTTAGAAGGAAATAGGTTTCCGGATGCCGGCAAATATTGATGAACTAATAAAAAGTTAAGTATAAAAAAAGATGACAGTCACCTCAGGCGTTTCTTTGTTCTTGACAAATCAACCAAAGGAATTATATTGGTTTTATGGAATTGGAATATACATACTGGCAGGATGGAAAATTTTATGTCGGCTTTTTGAATGATTATCCCAATGATTCTACCCAGGTTTTATCCTTTACAGAGTTTAAAAAGGCGTTTTTGAAAGTTTATAAAAAAAAACAGAAAAAAAAAAAGCATCGGGTGGAAATCCGCAAGCCCGAAAAAATCAAATTCCCTGCAGAAAAAGAG
>Ga0123357_10005735_pt1 | contig 14949 bp, 6 predicted proteins | sample TergutEmb28metaG_FD_89873 | JGI IMG/M metagenome (GOLD analysis project Ga0123357, IMG submission 89873) | Embiratermes neotenicus P4 segment gut microbial communities from Petit-Saut dam, French Guiana - Emb289 P4 | ecosystem: Host-associated > Arthropoda: Insects > Digestive system > Gut ...
ATTCCATGTGGTTTTCATCTTGTTAGTTGAATTTAAAATACGCAATTCAAATGTTATCGATGTGATACTGAACCACGGAAACAATACTTTTAGCAGGGGTATTTTAAATTTGCACTCGTTGAAGTATCTCCACCTTGACGAAGGCATCTTTTGCCAGGTAAGGAGGCTTGCGTGGTGCAATGATCCAGAGAGCTTTGCCGCCGGTAGCGTAGCTACTGGTAGGACCACCCTTGCCGGACAGGTCAAAGGCGAGCACACGGACAAAGAGAGATACACTGGTCTTCCAGGTTGGGGGTCGATGGGCCAGCAACCCATCACCCGAAAAAAAAAAAAAACACATTCTAAAAACCTAGAATGGAGTCTACGTTTCGGACAACGTAGAACGACGCTTTGAAACCGATATACACTATATATATATATATATCCATACAGTTTTATTGTGCTCCCGACCTTAAAAAATTAAGGTACTTGTTAGTTTAATGGACTCAGCCTAATTTGCCCTTGTCTTATCAGTTCTGGAACTTGAGACGGGCCTTCGATCATATACTCGTATTATGAATCACACAGAAAAGGCAATTTTGCGTATGAGAAACGTATTCTGTCGAACATAGAATGTTCATTTACAATACTTTTATAACATATGTGTCATGGAAAAAAATGTCGCCGACAGTTTCGTAACAAAAATCCTGCTTCAATCAATGCTATTAAAAAAAAACTGCAGAAAAACTTCGAAAGACCGATCTATCCCTGAACAAAAATAAAATATAGTGTGTTTTGTCGGCATGAGATTTGGTTTTTATTAACTGCCAAGATAATATAACCTGGGGTTCCAAGAATTCCCTTCCGCTTTATTAAGTTCCCATACATGAACTTACATTCGGAATATGGTGTGTAGTAAAAGCACGCACGCACACAAACACAAAGAAAAACAGAGCTTGCGTTTTTCGAGGCAGCAAAATTCGATCGTTAGTTATAATTAATTACGGCACAAATATTCATGAAAGTAAGAAAAAAGAGAAATGTAGGATCATCCACTTTCTTTTCAAGAACTGACGGACAACTTTGGAAGAAGAATTGCTGATATTTCGAGAAAAATCTTCGAAGTGTATCGAAGAGTGTGTGGGTGTGTTACTTGATATGCCGTCAGTTGCTAAGTTTAAATAGCGTCGGTAATACACCTATGCATGAATGAGTATGGAACTTTTAAGAAGTGATACTGGTAGGGACAAACGAATTAATCCATCAGAAATCCAACTGAGGTATGAAGCTGGCGATCAACGACCTGAGACATGGCACGGCCACTGTGTGTCAAGAAATATCAGCAGAAAACTATAGGCCTATTTAAAAGCTGCAGGTCGGTACTTCGGGCCTGTTACGTGAAATAAGGTAAGTTGAACTACATGGGAAGGAAGGAGTTTAAATAAAGGCCAGACGGAGACTTCATTTACGATAAACCTCCCGTGACATTTCCTGTGTTCAGCGACACGATAACAAGACATTTATATAAATACATTTATTTCATTTAGCCACACAGAAAATGTAACATTCATTGAATCAACAACACGAGTATGAAGAAAGAATGAAGCTAAAGCTGTAAACCAAAACCAACACTGAAATTCTGACACATCCCTTCTTCGCCCAGAAGAACTAGGACTGCTATTCGACACACACAACACCAGATAATTCTCTCATTAGTTTCAGACTTTACAACAGTTATTATAATAGTGAGTGACATATTGTTGATGAGACACAATTATCGTGTAGAACATAGGCAGACAAAATTATCTATATGTTTATTTAACAGCGAACCTGAAGGGTTTGCATTGCAGACACAAAGAATCTTTACACATTCAATGAAAGGACATCGATAATTTGTGATGTCCAATTTGAAACTATTTGTTTCAGAATATTGTTTCATGGTATGGTCCATTTCATCTCTATGGCCGTACTTTAACTAAGATGATAAATAAGATGTACCGTCTTTTGAGGAAGGGAGAGGGTATTTTTAAAATAAATTTGAGAATATCGAGTATGCACGACTCTCAGTACACTCAATCGAACCAATCACGTATTACCATTCTTTAATTTAAATTGATAATTTTCACCTTATGATATTACATCCCCCCTTTAATAACCCTGTAAATAGGCAGTGGAATTTCGTGCACATCAGCTGTTATTATATCGCTATGACTGTGTCGCTTATAACTCCTTTATCAATACAGAGTGTACAACTTAAAATGTGGGTTTAAATTACCTCTCCCATTGTATCCGCCTAAAACAAGGTTTAATGGTTGTCCGTTTTCCTTAGGTGAATGTAGCCTCCAAGTATTTCATTGGCAGTGAGACGATGACATGACCAAGACAGGCAGTAAAACACGGACTCTTGAAAGGACAAGACATACTCTGAAAAGTATTTAATTCGGCCCACGCAGGTGTTTACATATTCTTAAGCTATTCTCAGCCATCATCAATCAGATGAAATCTCTGTTATTAATATAGCTATTACAATTTATTGCAGGGGCTCTTATATGCCACACGGTCGCGGAAATGTCTTCGTTGCTTCGTGAAGAGTAAAACAGACACAAAACCTGAGATAATGGAGGAGATGCAAGTTTGGTACACATATTTTAAATTACTATGGCTATTAAGTGAGAACGTAATTGGGCCTACAGAACATTCTGTTCAGTGACGTTGCAACGCCTAGGTCATATCCATCACATATTGCAAGTTGGCGCAAGCGGTATCGCCTGTGACTTCTATTCGACAGGTGACGGTTTCATATTTTAGCGGGAACGTTGGCTATCCTGAATGAGGTATTTCGTGGTTTCCTTCCGTCCATCCAGGACAGTGTCATGACCTACCCCAAGTCAGGCCACGTCCTACTTCTCTCATATCTTTGTCAACTAATTGTTCGTTAATCATCCTACATACAAGAAGGCACTCCTAAAAGCGTCGTTACTTTTGCCATAAACCACCATATATTAAAATAAATAGGTATTCGTAAGGCTTTAGGACACTGCATTGAGATGATAACGGATTTTGGTAATTATACGTAACGTGGGATCAGAGCGAGTAATTCGTAGAATACATGTTGTTTATCAGTTTTAGAACCCCCCAAAAAAAATTTCTCCATACTGATCGCCACGCGGACTTATAATAACATTAAACCAACGCAATAAGCGATAAAAAGTTGGCTTACACTAAGATGCGACGCCGTGTAGCCTGATAGAACTGTATTAATCTTTCAGAGGAACGTCCTGTCTTCATCTACAAAGTGAAAAGTAAAGTTAACCCCAGAACAGACCGTGAAGGCCCAGAGGGGAAGTAAATATATAACTTTACTCTTTCTTTAACCTCGGCATTATATGGGGTGTACAGTCGGCGCCACACCCTGGCCGCTGTACCCGTAGGAAAGATAACCTGTACCTATTGTGCAGGAGGATGGATGGGCCCCGGAACAAATCGGGCCGGGTGCGGAAAAATCTCACCTTCACCGAGATTCGCTTTCCGGACCATTCACCCCGTAGCTAGTCTCTGTACTGCTAATGATATCCCGGACCATCCATCTACAGGGTAGACGACCGTAAGTCTGAAGCAGCCCCCATCAACCCTGTCCCTATATAACATACTGTTTCTCTTTGCGGCCAGCTGTTGTTGAATAAGGAGGCAGCGGTTTATCTAAAATGTTGGTAAATCTGTCTCCGAATATTGCAGTAGATAGAAAACTTTGTATAGAACGCAGTGATAAGAAGAAAGAGCAATATAGAACCTATCCAAAGATACTCGTCAATCATCTCGAACGAACGGAATAGATATTATGTAAATAAATGACTAAAAGTTACTGCGTAATTCCGACGAGAGCTTCATGGCAAGTAGAATGCACTGGAAGTCACGACACGGTCGTGGAATAAAACTTGGGCGTAACTCACTTGATTAATTAAGAACGGCCTTATCAGTTTAATGAACTCACGCGAAATTGCACCACCAGAGACGCTGTACTACAGTGGAGAATTTTAATGAATTAATGGACTGAGCATACCTCATTTTTATAAAGCACAAGGCATCAGATGACATTGATTAATGCAGTGAGTTTTCATTACCTGAATCCTTGACCCTGGTTCCCTTAGAAAGAGCAAAAACTTTTTTTTTTAATTTAACTACCTCATTGTCCTTTACGTTAATTTAGTATAACAAACATATACTAGTATGCACTGCTGCATACCCTGTTCTGCGGGAGCTGAATAGATAGACCTAGAACAGGTATCCTTGTGAGGAATGGAACATGCGGATGCTACAGGGATTCTCTTCCAGGGATCTAGCAGTTTTAATAAACTGTAATGACGGTAAGGCAGAAAGATGCTTGGTTTTGTGCTCTGTTTATTTTCCTTACAATTCCGAGGGCCCTCCCCTGACAAGCGATTTTGAGGAGCTCGTGCGTTTTTGTAGAGAAAAACCTCTCTCTACCAATTTGGTGCGAACCCGTTTCACACCACATGTTGTGGGGTAGCACCAACTGCAATGATAGAGAGGCGGCATTGTTAGAATTTCTAAATTCGTAGAATATGGAAATTCTAAATCACCGTGATGATCCCACAATCGGTAGTGCTGGAAGGCTAGATGTGATTGATATTACCCAGGGGTTTTTTGGACTCTTGGTCAGTTTTAAAAGCTCTGATGTTTCCTCTGAACCTTCCTTGTGAGATCATAGAGATATTCTTCTCGATTTGGAGGGCTCCGTACCGGCATGCATTATCAGAAATACTAGGGGTATATTTATACCAATTTTAATATTCCTTTGAAAGCAATTATCTTGTGCATCAGTTGGTAATAAAAAATGATACTAGGAGTGCCAATTGAGACTGCTATCGGAAAGAACTGAAGGGTAGGCGGAGTACCTGGAAATGAACACGAAAAATAAGATCAGATTGGGGATTGAAATTATGTTCAGCAGGCCCTAATTTCGGCCTATGAAGACAATTATTCCCTTAAACCCGTCAAGAGAGGTAAATATTCTCTAAAGTGGACATCTAATTTACAGTCCCCTAGAAGAGCAGTGAGGCTGCCCTTCAATTAGGGTCGGAGAGAAAGGTCTCTTCAAAGCCGGGAACTCTATATGGAGGCTCAGAGGATATATGGAGAGGAGGTAAGGAGGGCCTCAAAATAAGCATGGAGGACCTTCTGGACCACCGTTGACGACCTACCCATGTCGGCTAGGTTACATAGGGCTCTTATTAGGGACCCAAAATCAAGCAGGGATCTCCAGTGGGTCCTCTGGAAAGCGTAGGCTATCCGAAGGGGAAACTTTAGAACTCCTGCTTGGTGCTCACTTTCCCAACTCAGAAATATTCTGTTCTATTCTATTCTATGCTATTCTATACTATTCTACGCACTGCTGTAAAGATATTTGCACTTCACATACCTCAATAAAAAAAAATTAAAAGAAGAAAGGCCATGTACATAAAACGTAAAATTGAGGTTCGTTCGCCTAACAATTTTTGCCGTGGAAAAGTAATACGTATTGCAAATTCTGAGAATGTTGCTACCCTTAGTTATCCAGCATGCAAAGCTCACGAGACGTATTATATTGCCATCTGTGCGCTGTCCGGCTTTCCTACATTTTTACACATTCATTACCTTAAAAACGGCACTTGGAAGGGGGGGTTGTGAACATAAAGCGAGTGCCTTGATTTTCTCTACAAAATTTGTCCGAAACATATCTCATTCAAAAAAGAATTCAGCGACATACTATTAACAAAACGGGTAATGTTCTTATAACGTAACACAGCGGCGCGTTCGTGCAAACACTGTTGGTGTGGAAAAGCAATAAGTATTACATATTCCGAGTGTGTTTCTGTAGCCTAAATTATCCCGCATGCAAAGCGCATGGGCCGTATTATATGGTCATGTGACCTGCTCGGTTCTACTATATTTTTCCGCATTATCTCATAAAAGCACGATGTTCGATAAACCTTATTGAACACAAAATGTGTGTTTTGACTTTCTTTACAACTTTTTCTGAAACACTTCTCAATCTAAGAAGAAATGAGCCTGACACGATCAAAAAAAAAATGTACATTTGTCATCGTGTGAAGTACCCATTTTTCTTATTAGATCTTCATTCAATTTGAATTTTTCGAAAGATTTTCGTTAAATCATGCAATATCAAATTTCATGAACATCTGTCCAGTGGCAGCCGAATTGTTCCATGCCGACAGAAAGACAAAGGGACAGACATGAAGAAGTTAATAGTCACTTTTCGCAATTTAAGACCGCGCCTACAAGCTAATCAGTGTATTTAGTTTAATTTTAATAAAAAATAACATAGTACACACAAAGTTCAAACGTTGCAGTAATAACATGTGTTTTTACACTCATTAACCAGGGCGAAGTGTGTTTACTGCGCGTTGAAGTCTGTAATGTAGCCTTCACGGCATTATAATGCTATAAACTTAAATTTAAAAATGGATTGTAATGTAAATAAAAAAATAATTTCTTTTAAATTACCAAGGAATGAAAGCATGCCAATTTAAGGATCATAGTCTTCTCGTGTAAGCCGCTTGTACCAGAAGGGAAATAAAATACAGAACTTTTTGTTGTTACCAGTAGGATCACAAAGCCACCTATCGCTATTACATTCTATATCATTTTCACTTAAGAATTTGAGTTATTATCCGCACTCTGTCGCAGTTGTAGCTAGTATTTTCTAATCGTCAGTTGGTTTGGACATACCTGTGCCTCAGGCTATCACTTAAACTCCCGCATTTTATAAAAATTTAAAAAACTGATGTACTACATATGAATGTATGTAACGCTGGTGGAAGGTGCCAAATTTTAACACTGCTAACACCGGAAGAGATGCTGAGCCAGTGTTATCTACCTCCATTTCTCACAAGAAATGTATCCGAGATCCAGTTTAATGCTGTATATTCTGTGTCTTACAGGCGGCCATATTACAAAATATCTTCCTACAAATATTCAGTATATATTCCTTATGATTTCCATCTTATCTATATGTGAAACCTAAATTCATTTGCTCAGAAAATACCAGAACTGAATAAATCGTAAGCTCTTCGTTATGTTGATCTAAATATTATATTTTTGCTTTCGTCTTTCTTACTTTCAAAATATGTTCCTGAGTACCTTTGTGAAACTAATTAGTATGCCTTCCTTCAGCAGTTACGAATTTTGTGTATATGATATACAGAGGTTTGCAAAATTAACCAGATAATAACGGTTTTTAGAACACCTGACATTCTCTTAATTTCGTCATTAAAGTAACACAAATAGTATAAATGAAAAGATTTTATTGGAGTATTAAAGTTGATCTAACAACACTTAGTTCATCTTTTTAATTGAATTAAGAAGATAATAAAACATAGTACCTCTTATATAATTGTCCAGATACTTGTACAGTAGAATCACGAAGTGCGAATATCACTTGCACCGGGATGTAGGAGCTGTGTCCTACGGAAGTGCGTCATTTGTATCCCAAAGGATACTTCATGTGTATCAGTTGTGTCCCGAGTTGCCACCCGTTCTCGCGTGAGTTTTATAGGAAGATGAGATGGATATGCAAATTGTAAAACAGTTTTAAGGTTTTTAATGAAGTTATATTTTACGTCATGTTACATAAAATTGTATATGCACATACATGTCAAATGACGTCGAAAATGCAGTTGGTACAAAATAGTGTTGTTATGTTGCGATACTGTTTAATGTTTACTAGTACTGAAAAAAATAATTTTTCGGGGAAGGCAATGGGCAAACTATTTTCCTAACATCACTTATTTCAACTTAATTTTATGTTATGAAGAAAATATTTTTTCCGGAAGAATTTCAAGTAGACTACTGGACCCCAAAACTCGCACATATCATTCTTATCTATTTCTGCAGAATTCCCTGCGTGATTCCATTAACAACCTCCTTTTCATTTCTAAAAGTCACTAAATTTTTTTTTTTTTTCGCAAAGTAGCGGAATATTTTTATGGGCAATTGTTTTACTCATGAAACGGAGAGACAGCTCCGAAATATCAAGATGAACAGATATAAATTTGTCATCAGTAATAAGAATAGCATGAACACAAACGTTAAATGCCACAGTAATAAGCAAATCACAAATAACAGATACCATTTTCTGGAAACTATTGTGATTAGAGACGAGAAATCAGAACATAAATCGAACGGATAATGTAATGTAGTTTCAATATTTAGATCTGTATCCAACAAATATTTGGTTTATTAATGGAATCATGGTACTTTTTCAGTATTATATCTTTGTATTTGTTTTTAAAATGTTTAGGGTCCGACTTCAAATCTCTCGGCTCACTGCGGTCCGCACGCACCAAACAGTTTAACATGCGTCGTTTTTGTTATCTTTGTAGACACAGAAGTGGCAAGTACATCGAAAATGCAAGTGATACAGAATTGAAGTCAGTGTTTGGAAGAAATTTATACGACACTGTTGCAACAAATTCTATTTTCGAAATGAGGTTAACCTCATACTGCCCATTTTTGTATACAACTTTTCAACCTACAGCAAGGCATGAATGGATAGAGGGGGAGTACAGGAATAGCTACACTCTTTCTTTAACCTCGGCGCTAAATGGTGGCGCTGTACATTATTCCCAATAAAATTGCGTCGAAAATTCTCAGAATAGCATGATAATAATGAAACATCCGCAGCTAGTTGAACTGTCCGGAATAGGCTTGTAGCGTTGTTACTGCTGTGCATTTATAAGAAATAAATTCAAGCATTGAACCCTAATGTCTAACGACCCCTATAGTGGTCGTACCGCACCGCTAACCTCTAAAGGTTGCATTTTATATATTTATTCAACAAATACAGGAAATGAATATTTTAAACATGGTATATACTCTCCGTTTTTTTCTTCAAAATGCAGTTTGTTTCATAATTCTAACGTATTTGGTCCCTGTTTTATTCACATTTTATATACAGCGTGTGCTAAATTTAAAAAAATAATTCCGGCGCCAAAAGGTTAATCGCTTGACAAAAATAGCAAATTGACCGCTCGAATAGATTAGAACATATTACTATACATCTATGAACGTCTTATTTACAGTCTTCTAAAAATTAAAAAGGTGTCCCTGTCCACAATATAAGGCATAGAGGAATCGGAAGTTCAACTCTAATCACTCTTAACCTCACTCTAGATGGATGTTAGTGGTTGCCTGCACGCATCAGTTGCTTTGCCTGTTGGGAAAAGTACCACGCTACTTATTGAATATGGGGTTCGCTGGATCCTAAAGCCCATTGATCATTTTGTATGTGTGAAAAATGTGTTGTCTCTGTCGGGATTCGAACTCAGGATCGTCCAGCTCATAGCCTAAACACTAAATAGTCTGAGCTATTCCGGCTCCATTTATAGTCTTCTACTGAAGGAAAAATAGAACAGCTTCTTCGAAAATGGTCATATTTGAATTGAAGATAACATTAAGCACTGCACTACAAATAACGTCTTTAATCCCTTATTTAATGGTAAAAGTTTTTTTTACGAAGCATTACTCACTCCGTCAGTACTTACCGAAATTTGTTTAAATACTTTTTTCTGCCGTGATGTAAACTTGGACATATTTTAATATGAAAATAACAATTTAATTTCTTCATCTTCCGTGTCATAAAATATGTACAGGCGACGGACAGAAAAGTACGGTGCAATCTAGCCCTTCTGAAATGTTACTAAAGCGTTAAAGGTGTGAAGTCTAATATTTATGACCTTTACAAATGTGTGTAATCCATGTCAAACTCTGCTTACACTCTCAGCGAGATTCGAGCTTTGAATATTCCCAGAAACTGAAAAAGGTACGCATAAAATTAGCCTCATGAAATTGGAGTGGGTAAATTTTTGGAAAGTGTAATTTAAGAACTGATCTCTATTGTGATCTAAAATAACACAAAAGAAGCAAAGAAATGAAATGTAAGGAACCCTTTTTTCGTCTGAAACAAAATTCCGGAGGTAGTTACAAGTAACGAGTTACCCTTCCGTCAAAAACCATAACAGGAAGAAAATATGAAAGTTCGGTAATATATACAATTTTGAATTCAAGCAGCGATATTCAGGTGCGAGCACCATCGTAACTGGAACATTACTAGAATGAAAATTAGATAAAACGGGCACGTAGCACGCATGGAATAAATGAGAAATGCATGCGCAGACTTTGACGGACGATCTGACAGGACGAGTCAGACGCTTAAACGCAGATTATAAGATATCAAAACTCATATTAAATTAGGGCTTAGACTCGATTTATTTAGTTCAGAAGGTCGTTGTGAACACGATAAGGAGACTTTGGGTCTCATAAAAAAAGTTTGGTAAATTCTTGGCTGTCTGAGTCTATCTCCACGGAATTAATTAAATTACCAATATTATTCTTAGTCTTACACTTCTGCCTTAAGTTTAAGTCCCTCTGGCCTGTTACAGTTCGGAATTTACTTAAGAAAATATATGTCACTGGGGCACTGTGGAGAATCTCTTAGATGGGAGACTGGTCCATCGCAAGGCAAGGCAACACAACAACAAAAAAATCCATGACATATGATTTTCATTTCGTTAGGTGGGAATTGAACCCAAAATCGTAGTATTTGGTGGTCGAAGAAGAGACTTTGCTACCGCTCGACTACACGAAATCGCGTATAAAATGTGTTGTGAATCCATTCTTTGGATTTCTTTAGTTTATATCCTGAACACACTTAGTGTCAGAGTACCTTTCTACACGCCGAGCTACTGAAACATGTTTGTATAAGTTAGGGCACCAGTGACATGAGGTTACCAAAATACTGTCACAGATTTCCTTGTCTCAAGACATTCGATATATGTATAAGCAATATATTTTACCTACTCATGTGTGCTTCAGGATCATTAATCCACGCCCTGCTGCTTGTTTCTTACCTGTTGAATGCGAACCGATTTTGAGGTGAGTTGGATGTATAAAGTCGTTCCCAGCAGCAAAATTGAGTTGCACTGCCTTACACACCGCACTTGGTTTACCTGCACTCGGGAGGAAGCTGTCTCGCCTGGTCATTATATAGCTCCTACAGTATGTGACGTCACTACTGATGACCTGCGCGTTAACACCTTCCAGTTTATAGGTATGGGTGAATACATAGGGGTATGTATATGTGTGTATATATATATATATATATATATACATACACACACATATACATACATTTCAACTCATATACACTGACATTCAAATCATATAATTCAATCTAATTGGCGTATTAAACGCTTAGCTTTTCCGCTTTCGCCTCTCGAAGTAGGATACAAATCCGCTGGAACTAATCTTGATAACAGATTGTGGTCTAATACTCAAATAGGCCACAGTTGTATTTATCTCATTATTTACCAGCGCAGCGAGAAGAATACTTTATTTGTCTTGTTCAGGAGTTAGCGCATTGTTCAGTACTGACAGGTTGCTTGTAAAAAACATGTACATACATCAACTAACTGTAGTTTTAGTGACCGCGTGCTCAACACCGTTAATGCCACAGCCCGCCGTAGAACACGGCCCTGAGTAATGTAAGATATGTTTTATTATTATCCTGCCTTCCTTCCACGAGGCTTTCTTAATCACGCGCCTTTCTGGCTTCTGCTTTCGAGTTATGTGTATTGTCCGTCAAAGCAACCTTGAATTTTTACACTTGCAATGCTGTATGGATTCAGTATACCGTTACGTCAATGTAAAATCTTTTTCTCTGTCCACGCCATGAAGGCGTACCTAGGTACTAGATGGGTGAATGGTTAACTTCACGCCGTGGCCATTGTAATCGTGGGGAAGTACCCGTTGAATTGTAGGCTCGGTGGGTCTCAGAACACGACTGGATTGCTTGGATAAGAGAAAATCTTACTCCTACTGGATTTCGAAAGCCCTTTCCAGCCCGTAACCCGTCACTATACCGACTACAATAACCTGACTGCATACTCCTTCACAGAACAGCCCAAATTTTCCTGCCACTCTATCGTTTCTAACGAAGTGTTTTGTTTTGAAGCACAGTTTGTGCACCCAAAATAAATGGACAAACACACGTAAATGCATTTGAGAATAGTAAGATACATATGTTTGTAAGTACTATGAGACGAATGTACAACGAATCTGTTAGTCAAGAGTGTTTTTCCATCCTAGAGAACAGAGACAGAGAAGAAGATTATGCCAGAATGTGAGGAATGTCTACAAACAAAATTGTCGGCTATGATTGTTGGATGAAGTAGCACAACACTAAAAATGGACGACAAATAGAAAACTGTTTTTGAGGTCAAAGTGTTTAGTATTTCCTGGAATTCTTTGTGTTGTAGGTTACACATTTAATGTTGGTCTGCGGTGATGTGGTTTGGAAGTTACCACAGTTCTAAATTTCAACAATGCACGAAATTGTTGGTATGACCATAAAAAAAGAAAAGTTTTAAGAACGACACCAAAATCACGTGTGAGAGATTTGGCGTAAAGTTCCACAAGTAACTGACACTAATCAATGTTAATGGCGAACTTCAAGCACCGGCCGCTTTTCATAAGACGTGAATAATCAAGTGAGTACATAATACCATTAGAGCCAATCACAAGCACAACACCACTGATTAAGTATTTATACTTAAGCTTTCAAGGCGCTCATTCAAGTAGGTAGGCTGTGTTATATAACGAGAAAGAAAAGTGAGTACGGTGAAGATTAGAAAGGAGATGATTATAAATTTTTTTAAGGCACTGCCCTGGCATTTGCCCGAAGGCACTCAAGAATTCCAGAAAATACTTCAGTCAAAACAGCCATTTACTTCACGCCTAGAGAGTTGCCGTTATACAGACTTATTCAGTGCATATCAGTAAAAGCCAACTGTCCAGCTATTGACATGTAGCTTCATGGCACAGATAATTCTATGATTATTAGTTAGTTAGGGGAGTCAGGGGATTCTTCACTTTTTAGGAACTATACGGCTGATGACGGTCTACAAAAAATACTGCTCTGAGCAGGCTGATTTCAGAGCTCAGCTAAGATTCAGAATTACCTTTCATAAACTTCTATCTCTCACACTTGGCTGCTTCTTTGAGGTTTTCATCCAAAACTGTGAAAGAATGTCTTGTTTCCTTTTTGCGCGCTGCATACCCTGATGACTTTACACTTGTCTATTTAATCGCTCTTTTAATAGTGGTTAAAGCATACAAATGCTAATAATATGGAACATGGATTTCATGAAACAAATGTTTAAAAAATGAGTTCCTACCCCACCGGAAGTAGTCAATCCAGTACAAAAAAAAATCAAGTTAGATGTACTTATGCTAATACTCGCTCGTTATTCTAAGAATCACAATGGAACACATAAATACAGAGTGGCCTACAACAACATGTCTTAAAGTTTAAGAAGCCATCGTAAAATTACTCGGTTCTTTAAAGGGTTGAAGCTTCTCATTAGACAAGGTAACGTGAAGTTGTAACTGTGTCCAGCACGACGACATAACGATCAATTGAGGTACGGAAATAAAGCTCCACCATTTCTTAATCTTGGAACTGGAAGAAAACAACTGGTCAACTACAAGCTCTGGCCACTTCAGTACCGGGGAAAGAGCCTTTGGAATAATTGTTAGGGAAATGTGTATAAACCTGTGGATAGAAGTGAAATTCAGTTTCGAGATTTGAGGTTCCCATAACTGTTATAAAAAATCCAAGTATTCTAAGACGTTACGCCCTTTCGATTGGTAAATGGTCACCAACCTTGTGAAAGAGTGTACTGCCCTTATCTGTAGGTTTAAAGGATCCAAGAAAAGTCATGTTGGACTATATATGAAACACATTTGCGTAACGTTCCAGAAAACTTCGACATTAATTCCATTATCTACTAAGTTCTAATACGAACAAATAGTCAATATACACGCTTCCCTCATTAGGTTACATTCAATAAGAATGTTTGCTGTTTGTAGGAATTTATCCTTCAATACATACACAAATAGAGGACCGGGTAGCTCAGTCGGTATAGCGACTGACTAAGGGCTGGACGGTCCGGGTTCAATTCCTGGTGGGGACGAGATTTTCCGTCCGTCCAGACCGGCCCTGGGGCCCACCCAGCCTCCTGTGAAATGGGTACCGGGTCTTTCCCGGGGGTAAAGTGCGGCTGGGGAGTGCTGCTGACCACTCACCCCCTTCTAATGCCGCGGTCATGGAAGAGTAGAGCTATACCTCTACCCACCCTCTGGGCCACACCGGGTCTGTAACGGGATCACTTTACGTTTTACCTTTCTTACATATACAAATAAAATATAATTTAAAAAATATTTCTACATGAGTCAGAGATTGTTTCTCAATGCTTAATTTCTCTATAGTGCTATTCTACATTTGTTTGTATTTATTGTTAGGGCAAACAAAACTTTAGAACAATATACAATAAACTTTAATCTACTTCATGTTTCGGCCATTGTTTTCGCGCTGAAAATTGATGCAGACATTTATTAACAAACAACGAGATAACGATACTAAAAATATAAATTATGGCTCTGTGTTCATTTAAAGACATCTCTGAGTTTACGAAGATATTTCCTTGAAAAATTTTCGTTAGGAACAAATTCGTAAATTGGAGACCCAGTTCCCATCAACTTAAATGTTAAAAATTTTGCCTGGTTTCTGAACCCAAATGTCACCAATTCCCCCCCCCTCCCCAAATATTATTTTATAAAATATAAAGTAATTACTGAAAAAGAGAAAATCTGACCACAGTATTTTGTGCCGGATGTCATAAACAACAGCGGTTATGTAATCATGGGCGGAAGGTATTGTATGAGTAGAGGCAGTTTGCTTCCCAAGATATTGTTTACTTACACACACACACACACACACACACGCACATATATATATATATATAGTTGTTCGTGGAATTATTTTTATTCATGGTAAAATGGCAAACAGTAAAAACGGTAATGTAAAAGCGATTATTTAATAAGACATTAAAT
>Ga0123357_10005737_pt1 | contig 14946 bp, 9 predicted proteins | sample TergutEmb28metaG_FD_89873 | JGI IMG/M metagenome (GOLD analysis project Ga0123357, IMG submission 89873) | Embiratermes neotenicus P4 segment gut microbial communities from Petit-Saut dam, French Guiana - Emb289 P4 | ecosystem: Host-associated > Arthropoda: Insects > Digestive system > Gut ...
GAAACTCTGGTTCACGGAAATAAGGCGGCCATGCGTCCGGCGACGTTGAGTCCGATGCAGAAGCTGACGCTGCAATACGTCGTCTTCGGCCTGATCTACTACGCCTTTGCCCTTATTGAGGGCATGTTGATGCGGATCAATCTGGTCAATCCGCACACGCTGCCCACTGGCGAATACTTTGCCATTCTCACCGCGCACCCGCTGGTCGGCATCTTTGGCTCCAGCTACCTGCTGGTCTTCGGCGCGTTCACCTTCGTGGTGCCGTTCCTGATGAAGAAGCCGCTGTGGTCCGTCCGCGTGGCACGGTGGACGCTGTGGCTGATCGTGATCGGCGTGTTCACGTTCTGGTTCGACGGCTTCCTCACGCACTACGCTCCGGGTTACACGCTCTACTGGCCGCTGCCTGCGGACTTCAAGCAGTTCAACCCGGTCTCGGGCGCGGTCTTCATCGCGGGTATCGCTCTGGTGATGGTGGGCACAGGCCTGTACGTGCTGAACATCTTCAAGACGATCTGCTACACGCCCAAGGGATGGACTCCGCAGGGAAGCGGACGCATGCTCGGCGACGCGCTCGGTCTGACCACGCTCAAGCTGTTCTTCCAGGGCAAGCTGAGCCGCAAGCAGGCGCAGGAGCATCCGGTCTCGCTGCCCGTGGCCGCCATCGCGCGCGGTTCGGTGGACGTGCTGTTCAACGTCGGCATCATCCTGTTCACCGGCGTTCTGATCCTCGTCTACATGATCGCCGAGATCATGGGGCATTCGCTGAAGACGACGGCCATCGACGCGCTGCTCTATAAGAACTGGTACTGGTGGGGCCTTGACCTCGTGGCCGACGGACTGGTGCTGGTCTTTGTCGCTGGAACCTGGTACCTGCTGGCAGCGCTCATCACCGGACGCGAGGTGTTCATGGCCCGCTGGGCGCGCTTCGCGCTGGGTCTGGAACTGGTTGTCTCCTGGACGGTCTGGAGCCACCATCTGCTGAGCGATCAGGCCCAGCCGGTCGCGCTCAAGATCGGCTCCGGCGAGATGGTCACCGCCTTTGAGCTGATCACGCAGGGGCTGGCTTTCTTCATCACCTTCGTGACCTTGTGGAAGGCGCGTCCGCTGAAGATGACCAACCCGCTGAAGTTCCTGATTGGCGGCCTGCTCGGCTTCGCGCTTGGCGTCCCGGCAGGCATCATGCAAGCTGACGTAGGGTTGAACCGCGTGCTGCACAACACGCAGTGGGTCATCGGCCCGCACGTGCACGTGGCCGTGCTGGTCGGCTTGACCATGACGCTGTATGCGGCGGTCTATCTGCTGCTGCCCATCCTGACCAACGGCGCTGAGCTGTGGAGCCAGAAGCTGGCCGACATCCACTTCTGGTGCCAGATGATTGGCGGCATCGGCATGGGCGCGTTCATGGGAATGGCCGGGCTGCAAGGGATGCTCCGCCGCACGCTCTACTTCGACGGAGAGTTCCGATCCTACATGATATTGGCCGCCGTCAGCGGAGTCTTGCTGCTGGTTGCCTTTGCCTGCTTCATGCTCAACATCGTCATGACCCTCGGCTTGAAGGGCGCGATCGGAATCTTCCAGCGCTCCGACGTGCCCCAGTCGGAGGTCGTGGCAGGCACCGATTTCGCCATGCAGCCGTAGATTTGATCTAAGCAAATCGGATTGCTCGAAGGGGAGCCGTATTCAGGCTCCCCTTCTTGCTGTTAAAACGCAAACTTCAGAGCGAACTGAATAATCCTCGGATTATTGCTGGTCGATGTAATCAATCCGAACGATGCTCCGAAGATTCGGTTATTAATAGGCGCGCCGAAGTTGGCGGTATTCGTAAGATTGAAGAACTCGCTGCGGAAGCGCAGTGTGGCGCGCTCGCGGATCGGAAAAGACCGCTCCAGCGCAAGATCGATGTTTCTCTGCACGGGCGCGCGCAGGATGCTTACTCCGCAGTTGCCGAAGTCCGTGCCGTCGCCGATGGCCGGAGCGTCGGTGAAAGCAGCCGGATTGATATATCCATCGACGCGCTTGAATAGCGAGCCGGAGGTCGCAGCATTCAGGCCCGTGCACTGTGCGCGCGAGAAGCCTGCGAGGTTGCCATAGATGCTTCCGGCATTGGCGTCGAGCACGGTAACGGGAGTTCCCGATTCAATCACGGCAACGGTTGACACCATCCATTGCGAGAGCGCGATGCGCAGGGCCTCGGGCGTCTTCGCCAGAGGCCCAGTCTCGTAGACAAGGCTGACGACGGCGCGATGCGCGCGGTCGAAGTCGTCCAGCCCCCGCGCCTGGCTCTGGTTGTGCTGATCGTTGGTCAAAAAGCCCAGCTCGAAGTTCGACAACTGTCCCCATCCGCTGGTGGTGTTCAGATTCTTCGACCACGTATAGCTCCCCAGAAACTCTAGTCCGCGCGAGAGGCGCTTGGTCACGCTGGCCTGGAGTCCGTTGTAGCGTGTATCGAAGCCGCTCTTGCAGAGATACGAACCCGGCGCGATGCCGCTGTACGGCAGCCGCTCGACGATATTCTCCATAGAATTGGTAGTCTCGCCGTTGACTGGGTTCTGAGCGCTCGCTAGCAGTGCCTGGTTGAACTGGATGCATCCGGGCACATGCGTGGATTTCGCGCCGACGTATCCGACCTCCAGAAGAAGATTCGGCATGAGTTCATATTGCAGATTCAGGTTGTACTGCTGCACATACGGATCGACCAGATGCGGAGAGATCGCCGCCAACGACAAGCCTCCGCCGGGCACGCGCGGCAGAAAAACAGGGAAGCTCGCATCAGGCGGAAGCGCCGGGACATAGGGATTGGCAAACGATGCCGCCGCGTTCTGGACACCTGCGAGCGACTGCTTGAAAGAAAAAGGAGGCTGTCCCACGATCTGCTCCGCCAGGTCGCCCGACATCCGGTCGTAGTAGATTCCGTAGCCTCCGCGTAGAACAAGCAGGGGTCGATTCATCAACTTCGCGGCAAAGCCGAAACGCGGCGAGATGTCAGCGTAGTCGGTTGCCCACAACCCGCGGTGCGACGACCTTACAACTCCCACGGGCAGCGGGCCGCGATAATTCGCAGGCAGGATGAAACCGCTCAGCGAACCGCTCGCAGGCACGGAAGTCGCGGCGATGGCCGGATCGAAGGTCGGCAAACGTCCCTGCGTGTCCGATGGTGGCCCGAAGATCTCGTAGCGCACGCCTGCATTCAGCGTCAGCCAGGAGTTCGCCTTGTAGTCGTCGGCGATGAAGCCCGCGAAGTCCGTGTAGCGCTCGTCCAGTCGGAAGACGCCCGACGAGCCTGACGACGCATAAACATTGCTGATCGAGCTGCCATTCTGCGCCGCGCTCTGACCCAGCAGAAAGTCATCGAAGGTGCGGAACTCCAGGAAACCGTCACTGACGTAAGGCACATTCACATCGACCTGGTGCCGCTTCACCTCGACGCCAGCTCTCAGGCTGTGCTGGCGATGCGTAAGCGAGACCGTATCCTGCCAGACAAAAGTATTGGTGTTCTGCCAATAGAAGGGCTGAGCGGCCGTGCCGATGGTGAAGAGGCCATCAATGGTGAGGCCCGGCGTCTCCGGCAGGCCCGATGGCGTGGCCATGCCGACATCGGCGGCGCGAATCGGCTGTGCAATCACAGCATCGCCGCTGAATCGCATGTAGCCAAAGCGCGCGATGTTCACGAGGTTTGTCCGGAAGACATGTGTGTCCTCAAGAACAAACATTGTGTTCTGGTCGAGTTCATTGGTCCCCCATCCGGGCACGGTGGCTCCATAAGGAGAGAACGGCTCGCTGGTAGGCATACGCGCGTAGAAGAACCTGCCGCCAAGTTGATTCTTCGCAGAAAGCACGGAGTCGATGTTAGCCGTGTACTGATCTTCCCTGTAGCTGGCAGGAATAGAGTAGGTCGATTCGCCGATAGGCAGTTGCCCCGCCGTCGCAGGAAGCATCGTCTGCGGGCTGGGAATCACATACTGTCCGTTGGCAAATTTGAAGTTTAGAAACTTCAGAGCCACAGGACTGATGTTCGATCCGTCGCAGGCGATCTGAGCTCCTCCGGCAAAGGTCTGGTAAGCAGAATTGTCCGAATGATTCGCCGGGCAGAACTGAGCTCCAAGCGCAGCCGCCGAGCGGTCGCCGCCGAGCTGCGGAAGAATCGCCGTGACCAGCGACAGACTCGAATCGCCGTTGCGCTGGATCGTTCCCTGATAGCCAGCAAAGAAGAAGAGTCTGCCGCGCCGCACGGGTCCGCCAACCGTGCCCCCGAACTGATTCTGCTTCAGCACCGGTCGCGCTTGCCCGTTCCGCTTGGCGAAGAAGTCATTGGCGTTGAAAACATCATTGCGCAAAAACGCCCACGCGCTTCCGTGCCACTGATTACTCCCGGACTTACTGACGAAATCGACGTTCGCGCCAGCTCCGCGCCCGTATCCGGCATCGAAGCTGCCTGTCTGCACGCGAAACTCTTCGATGGTGTCCGGGGCCGGAATAGCCGTGCCAACTTCAGACTGATATCCCGCAGCTGAGTTCTGCGAAAGATTGTTGGCGTCGATTCCGTTGAACTGAAGATTGTTCGCGGTGGTCTTGTTCCCGTTAGCGGAGACATTCTGGCTGTTCCGGCCCAGCGCGGCAGCGTCCGGAAGTTCGACGACGACCCCCGGAGACAGTGCAATCACCTGCGTATAGTTGCGATTGGCCAGCGGCAACGACTGAATTGTCCGTTCATCGACGGCGCGGCCAAGCGTCGAGCTCTCCAACTGAGCAAGGTCAGAGACACTCCGAACCTCTACATCAGTGTTAGCCGCGCCGACGGCAAGCTGAAGTTGTACGGTCACCGTCTCGCTGGCACCGACGTGTACGCCCTGCATCTTCCGCCCGTCAAAACCGGAGGCCTCGGCGGAGATCGCATACAAGCCCGGCAGTAACAGAGCGAAGCGGAACCTGCCTGTTGCGGATGTATCGGCGGACCGGATGGCGCGGGTCTGCTCATTGAGGATCGTGACCCTGGCATGGGCAAGCACAGCTCCCGAGGGATCGGTTACGATTCCGGAGACCGCGCCGGTGCCGGGAGTTTGTGCGGTCAAGAGAGACCCGCAAAAAATCGTCAGAAAGAGAATCGAGAGACGGGTGCCCCACTCACGAGTCGCCGCAGCGACATTTTTCGCGTCATGAGTGGATTCTCGCAGGAGCCGGAATATCCGCATCCTTCGGCCTCGCTCCAGATGAATTCCAGATGAATTTCTATCGAAGGCCCGTGAGTAAGTATCTGTTGTCCGCAGGGGCCGGTTTGTCAGGTGGATGTCACGATTTCGAGCAATCCCTGTCATGCGGAAGACTTTGACACCCCGGAGACGATCTCATGACAAACCGCCGCGCGCGTCTTCTTATACTCAACCTCATTCTGCTGCTGCGGTATTGAAGCACAGAATGCTAGCAAATAGCCAGAGGAGGACTCGGTGCGGCGAAGAAACCTTACGCAAAGTGTCCTTGCCATCTGGCTGATGCTGGCTGCGTTCTGCCCGGCGCAGAACGGGAGCGAAGCGGCGGACGATCCTCATGCAGGCTACACTCCCGTAATCTCAGGCGGAGCGGGCTACATCCACAATGTAAACGCCGGAGTCACAACGCTGGAGCCGCAGATCAATCCCATTCTGCTCATTCCGCTCGGACAGCGAGTGTTACTGGAATCACGCGCAGACTTCACGGGCGTCTTCCAGCGCAAGAATCTGACTTACGGAAGTTATGAGGGTAAAGTATACCAAACTATAGAATTCGCGCAGATTAACTGGATCGCCACGAAGCATATTACTACTGTCACAGGAAGGTATCTACTTCCGTTTGGTCTATTTAACGAACGCCTGCAACCTGTCTGGATTCGCAACTTACAAGATACTCCCATCACGGAAGCCATTGGGACACGCATCAGCGACGCCGGAAATGGTTTCATGCTGCGCGGTTCCGCAGTTCAGCATCCTAACTATTCGATCCAGTACACAACATACTTCTCTGTGCGAAGCAATATCTCCAAGCTGGAATCGGCGCGGACGGCGGGATTCGATAGCAGCATCTACTTGACGCCGCATCACGTGGAAGCCGGTGTCTCCTACCAGCGCTTTCTTCAACAGAAGCAGATAAACAGCGCAGCGACGTATATCTCCTGGCAGCCCATTCATTCACTCGACATAAAGGCGGAAGGAGACTTCAGCCACTACGGCCGCGGCTACTGGATCGAATCGGCCTATCATTTGCAGCAGTTACCGCTGCCTGCCATAGCCAGGCATATTCAAGTAGTTGGCCGCGTCCAGCAGTTCTATCCAATTCATGGCGGAGGCAACGCGCTGCCCGTTGTAGATGCGCTACGGTTCGACATGGGCCTCAACTACTATCTTTGCGACAATCTACGCTTTGTTTCCAGCTTCGGGCGCTCCTTCAGTTCTGCGCAAAACACGAACATCTGGAACATAGGATTTACCTATCGATTCCTGTACTCGCTGTTACCGGAGAGAAAGAAATGAAACTCTCGTTACTCTATTTTGTAGTAATTATGAGCCTTCTCAGCGCGAAGGGAACTGCACAAGGCAAACCACGTGCATCCAATCTGAAAGCAGCAACTTCCACGGGTTCCAGCGCCAGCAAGCCAGCCATGCCGTCCGAGATTCTTCATAACACGCACACCGGAGAACAGGTCTTCCAGGCTAACTGCGCGCGCTGTCACATGGCTCCGGCAACTCTTCCGCCGAAGGTCACCGGAACCGTCATCCTGCACATGCGCGTGCGCGCCCGTCTCTCCGAGCAGGACGAAAAACTTCTACTCCGGTATCTGGCTCCGTAACCTCTCCGATACATCCTAAACAAGGAGGAGAAGAAGATGACGCGAACTTTGCTGATGTTGCTCCTGTTGCTGGCTCCAACTTCCAGTGCGCTGCCGCAGGGCTTAAGGCAAACCATCGAGATTCATGCTCGCCGATTTGCTTTCGAGCCGAGCGAGATCACCCTGCGAAAAGGCCACCCTGCGACACTGCGACTTATCTCCGATGATGTAACTCATAGTCTTGTAGTTCGCGGACTCCATATTAATCAGGAGGTCAGTAAAGGTCACCCGGTCGAAATAACTATAACCCCGGCGAACACGGGCGACTTTAAAGGCGAGTGCGGTCATTTCTGCGGTAGCGGACACGCCTCCATGCAAATTACCATTCATGTCACGGAGTGACGATGCGCAACTATCTTATCGCGCTGAATCTTCTTCTGCTAGGATGCCACGCCGCTCCGCCGGGGAAGACTGAGAGGGCTGTACTGAACTGGACCAAACATAAGGTCACTGTCAGAGGCGCGCATGAGAAAAACCCGATTCCAGCTACGGATGAAAACATTGAGGCGGGGAAACTGATCTTTGGTAACTATTGCGTCGTATGTCATGGCCGCGACGCACAGAACACGGGAGTTCCATTTGCGGCTGCCATGTCGCCACCGGTGCCTTCGCTGGCCTCGCCAGAGGTACAGAGTTATACCAACGGACAGCTCAAATGGATCATCGAAAACGGCATCTTTCCATCAGGAATGCCTGCCTCAAAAGGCATTCTCACCGACGAAGAGATGTGGACGATTGTTGTTTATCTCCGCCACCTTCCACCGGTTGGAAGCCTTGGCGAGCCACGCGCCTACTCCGGCGATGAGTATGGCGGCACAAAATAATTTCTTATAGGAGCGCGGTCAATGTTGATTGATAAGGCATGGGCGATTGACGCTGAAGAACTCTTCACGACTGATCCACTATTATCCAATGTGGAGATGCCATTTGAGACGATGCTGTCGCCATTTGGCTTTCCACTGAATTTATCGACTAACTCTCCTGCCGTGATTGCAGCTGCCGATATAAGCTGGGGCTGCTTCAAGCAAAAAAATCCTGGTACGCCGCTTGAGCTTTGCATCGGAGTTACGCAAGGAGTAAGTAATTCCCCTGATCCGCCCCCTGTTCCTGTTGTAAGAATGCTCTGGGGACAGATTGTAGTTATCGCCGATGCGAATAATTTTATGGTTATCGACTTGAATGCAGGCCGTGCATTTGGGTGGATAACACAGTCCGTAGTTGAGTCATCGCTCTATTTTCGTTATTACCTTATGGATGGCGCAATTCTGTATATGATTAGCGCGCTCCGCGCGGGCTGCCTTCATGCTGCTTGCGTGTCTGCAATGGGGCGCGGCATGTTGCTGTGCGGCCCTACAGCAGCAGGCAAGTCTACTCTTGCTTACGCAGGAGCACGCACTGGGTGGACGCTTGTCTCCGATGATGCCAGCTTTCTCCCGTTCGACCGCGACGACCGCCTCGTTGTTGGCAACTGCCACCGCATACGTTTTAGAAGTTCTGCCGTGGAGTTGTTTCCCGAACTGGAGAAGTGGCCAGTTACGCCGCGTGCAGACAGCAATCCTTCAATCGAGGTTCCTACCGCTTCGTTTCCGGAAACCGTAACCGCCGATTCTGCAATTATTGAATATCTAGTATTTCTCAATCGCGACTGGAGCGGCGATCCGGAGCTTGTTTCGCAATCAAAGAAAGTTATCATGCCATGGCTGAAGCTCTCACTGACATTTGCCGCTGCCAGAACGCCAGCAATACAGGATGATGTGATTCGCCGCCTGCTAGATGCGCCGATATTCGAGCTTCGCTATCAGGATCTGCCGTGGGCCATTGACCGCATTAATATACTTGCGCTGACGGGACGGTAGATATGCCAGATACGTGGGTCGAGACAGAGAAGGCTGCGGCCAGACAGCAAATAGGCAATCTTACACATATTCCTGCTGAGGTATCAGCATTGTTTTCTGCTTTGCGTCTGAGTGAACCCGACGCCAGGCCGCTCTCACGGCTAAGTGACAAACAATGGAATAGCCTGCTTGAGTTTAGCGATCTTGCGCGCCTAACACTACCACTGGCCCAACTACCGATGGGCGGCCTTCCGTTTTGGGTGGTCCAACGTCTGCGAATAAATCTTGACGATAATGCGGAGCGTTTCGAGAGGATGAAGGGGAGTTATCAGGAAATATCAGCAGTACTTATCAGATCCGGCATCGAGTTCATCGTTCTCAAGGGTTTCACGCAAGTGCCAGACTATGTCTCTTCACCGCGATTACGGGTGCAGTCCGACTTCGATATCTATTGCTTGCCAGAACACATTGAAGCTGCGCGCACAGCTCTTGAATCCATCGGTTATTTTTCTGACACGCATTACAAGAACTATCGTTCTGCCGACCATATACCTATACTTTTGCGCTATGGCAATGCGAAGTGGAATGGAAACAACGATGATTCTGAAATACCATTCGGAATCGATCTTCATTTTTGTCTCTGGAATACAAGAGTCTTGCGTTTCCCTGTTCCAGTCGATAATTTCTGGCGTCGCCGCGTCACGCGAAACCTGGAGGGCATGGAATTTCCCGCGCTTCAACCTGTTGATCAGCTTGGCTACTTATCGCTCCATATACTTCGTGGTCTACTGCGCAACGACTGGACCGTGAATTATGTCCGCGAACTTGCTGTTTTTCTTCATGCTCACATGGAGGATGATCTGTTCTGGGAAACCTGGTCCAAGCTCCACGATTCTTCTTTGCAGAAGTTTGAAGTGGTTAGCTTCTATCTGGCACGGTCGTGGTTTGCCTGTAAGATGCACAGATATGCTGAACATGCCATTGCTTCCCTCCCAATAAATCAATTTAACTGGCTCAGTCATGTATCGGCCTCTGCACTCGATAACATGTTTTGTGCTAACAAAGATGCGGTCTGGCTTCACCTGACATATCTAAGATTTGTCAGAGATCGGATCGCAGTTCTCAGGCAGACATTTTTTCCTCTCGGAATTTCTGGCATTCACGCGCCCTGCGTGTTGTTGAGGAACAGGCGGCGCGTGCAGGCAAGAGGTCCGCTCTGGATACAATATATAACATATCTGTTCTCTCGCACTCTCAATTATTTTCGTGCGGGTACAACTGCGCTTTGGCATGGTTTCTATTGGCGTCTTACGAGGGCCAGACTTTCTTCGCAGTACTGGACATTTTTTGTGGTATTCATATTCTTTAACCTTGGACTATCGATTTACTACTTTCTAATCAATATTTTCCTCATGGAGCGAGGATATACGGAGAAGAGTCTTGGTATTTTTACTGCCGCCATCGCCGCAGGTAATCTATCTGGAGCGCTTCCATGGGGCAGGCTGGCGCAGCGCATTGGTCTCACTGCTTCGTTGTTTCTGTGCTTCGCGCTAGTGATTCTGGCCTGCTCGGCGCGTGCTCTTATGCTTTCATTTTCATGGCAAGTCATACTCTCGTTTCTTGCTGGAGTTGCTTTTTCTGCCTGGGTCGTCTGCCTGTTTCCAGCAGTTGCCTGTCTTTCTGAGGAGAAGCAAAGGCCGCGCGCCTTCAGCCTGTTATTCTCGGTTGGGATTGGCACGGGCGTCCTTGGCGGCTTGATCGGTGGTCGTGCGACTCACTGGTTAAGGAACCAGCACTTAGCGCTTGCTCCTGTGCAGTTTGTACTACTAGTTTCGTGTAGTATTGTCGCGCTTGGGTTCTGGCCATTGAGGAAATTGCATCTTGGCAGTTATTCCATTGTTCGCAGGCCGCGTCTACAGCTTTCTTCGTTTCTTTTGCGCTATCTTGCAGCAGTTGCAGTCTGGAGCTTTGTAACTGGATCGTTCTCTCCACTGGCCACTGTTTATCTCATGCATCGCGCACATCTATCGTTGACGCAAACTGGCAGTGCTTTTTCGCTTGCGCAGGTAATTCAGATACTGGCAGTCCTGCTTGCGCCAGCACTCTTCCGGCGATGGGGACTCATTAGCGGCATCGTGGCGACGCAGGTGGGAGCTGCTATGCTTCTCGTTGCGCTTGCTTTTGCCACAACTCCGTTTGCGTCTGCATCTGCTTATATCTGTTTTTCTGCATTTCAATATATGAACGAACCTTGTATTTACAGTCTTCTAATGAATAAAGTGCCTGCAGAACACCACAGCGGAGCCTCTGCTTCAAACAACCTTGTCATGTCGGGTTCGCAAGTTATCGCAGCAGCGCTTGCTGGAGAAGCCTTCGCACACTATGGATATCCAGCCACTTTTTCTGTTATAGCCATGGTGGCCCTGCTGTCTAGCTGTCTCTTCTGGACTCTACATGGATTTACGAAACAGGATACATCCGCAGTTCTCCAGAATACTCCTGGCTAGATTTAGTAAGTAGCTTGCGAGTTTTTGTAATCTTCACCGAACTTATTCTTGTGATCGGCTTCAGGGCTCGCCGTGAGTTCCATGTCTATTTCGCCTAAGCTGGCCGTAGACGCTGAGATTTGTACTTCACGAGGGATATTCATCGATTTCACCCTGGCGCGCTCGCTCCACACATGCAGCCGGTAGACGCCTTGCGGAACATCATGAATTACAACCTCGCCGTTACTGCCGGAGACTGTATAAAAAGGAGTATTTAGCACAAGCACCACAGCTCCCATCCCAGGATGAATGTTGCAGAAGATGTACGAGACGCCTTCCTGGTCGAACTTTACCGAGCGGCTGGCGCCAGATTCATATAAACCAAGATCAAACCGTTTGCCATTGAATAGAGAAAATACATTATGAAAGAACGGATCTTCGTTAGGAAACTCAACACTGCTTCCTGCCGGAACTACTAGCAGGTGTGGTGTAAACTGCTTGTTCTTCTGCACCAGCCTGAATGGCGCATGAGGTCGTGGCTTTGATTTCAGCGGTTGCAACGGCGACAACCACACCACAGCGTCCGGTACGGCGAGAGTCTTCTTCAAAGTGCGTGATCTGCCGCGAATAACAATCTTTGCCGAAACATCGACCGTCTGCGCGGACACAGGCTGATTGTTCATCGCGGCGAAGCCGTAACATACAACTATCAGAACTATCCTGCGAAGCATTTGAAGGATATGAATTATCATGCCTTCCCTAGAATTGATATCCGAGCGACAGAGTATAAATGTCTGTCGTGCTGCGAGTGCCTGTAATAGGCCATGTCCAAATCCTGCGATACTCCGGCGAGAGGAGCAGATATGTCTTCGGACGATATATAAGATTGGCAATCATCATGCGATTGCGCGCTCGCAGTTCGGTTGTGCTTGCCGTAGGCGAGAGAATCACCTGATGAAAATCGTTTGCGAAGCCATTGTCCATACCTATGGAAACATTCGTTTCGATAAGTCCTCCGAATCTGGCTTTTACCTCTGTCCATCCACCAATGGCGTTGAGGCCGCGAATAACTATCTCACCTGTAAGTGGATTCGATCCATAAATAACATCCTTATAGACGCCCCCTCCCAGTCCTCCGAGTGAACGTCCTCTATATCCTTCGCCGCTCAATTCAAACCTGTGCATCAGGGGAATACGCCAATCCGCAGCGAAGGCCCATGAGTCGTTCCCTTGCGTGTAATTGTCGAACGAGTAACTCTGGCGGCTGTAATATCCGCTTAGTCCAATTTGTAACTCCTGCTCATGAGCCGGATGCCAGCTAATTCGCGCCTCGTAGCCGGGCTGGCCGGATAGTTCTCCGGCGCTAGGTGCACGAAGTATATTTGAGGAGTTATATCCGGCAGCGGGTGAATCCCACAAGCCTAGCTCAACTTGTAATTGTTGCTGCGTGAGGAACTGGTGCGTATAACGCAGTTGCGGAGCCCATGTCCATAGATTGCCGGCCCACGCCATCGCAGGCATGGCAACCATCGCATACGACGCGGGAGATAACGGTGAGATTAGAGGCCCTTCCATGCCTGCATCCAGCGAATTCCTCTTCCAGTCGAGACGAATGCTTGCGGTCTTCATGCGCACGACGCCTGCAACCGTACCGTAGTTTCCGTACGGAATACCGCCGTAAAAATCGACGTCTATCTTCGCGCTCGATCTGGCTCCAGCTATGCGTGGTCCGAACCCCTCTATTGAAAGCTCGGTCTGACGCATTCCCGCGCCTGTGCTTCCAGACGCGCCTCCGGGCAGAGCGACAGAGGGAAGGTCCACATTATCGACGGCTCCGCGATTGACAAAGCCATTGAATAAAGCCAGGCCGCTAAAGACAACGGGATACTTCGAGCCAGTTTCGACCTTCGTCTGATCGTGGAGCTTTACTTGTGACTCCAGCATCTCCACCCGTTCCTTAATGTCATCGTCCACGGTCTTTTGGGTAGTTGTTTCTTCAGACCCAGAAGCTGATAATTGCTTACTAACTCTCGCAAGTTCCTGTTGAAGCTGTTCCATTTGCTGCTGCGACTGCTCCAGTTGCCGCTGGGTGGCGGCCAGAGCCGTCGTGATTCTCTCCAGTTCTTTCTGTAACTCGACCGTCTCACTGCTGGGCGGAGAAGTAGTCTGTCCTTGTGTCTGCTGGCCATTTTGTCCCTGCAATGGAATCGACAGCGTGCACGCCAGAAGGCCGACGAAGAATCTGAGCTTTCGCATCTCGTACCTCTCAGGTAGTAGGTTGCGTCGGATGGTTCTTCTCGACGGCACGCGGGACCATCGAAGTATCCACGCACAGGGACGCGGGCAGAATGATGGTGAAGGTTGTTCTGTGTTCGCCGCTCTCGTCGGCTTCGCTGCTGAGCTCAATCCGCCCTCCGTGTTCCTGCGCGATCTGCTGCGCCAGCGTAAGACCAAGGCCTATGCCGCTTTCGCGTCCCTCGCTGATGACAGGGAGAAAGATCTTTTGACGAATCTCTTCAGCAATCCCGGGGCCGTTGTCGGAGATCTGGATGCGAATCTCCTCGCCCGTTGCCGTCATGGCGACGGTGACTACAGGCGGCCTGCCTCCGCGCGCTCTATCTCTGATCGCTGCCTGACAGCCGTTCAGCAGGATGTTGTAGACCGCCCGGCCCAGCTTCTTTCCATCGACCCAGGCCACCAGCGGAACCAGCCCGTCGAGAACGATCTCTACGCCATACGATGCCGGATGCGAGCGAACCATGTTGGCGGCGGCGTCAACAATCGCGTCCAGCGGCTGAGCCTCCGGATGCAGCGCGCGGCCTGTCTGCGTAAACAGCAGCAGCGAATCGAGCAGGCCGGTCATGCCTTGCACCGCTGTACGCACCTCTTCGAGCAGCAGCTCGCGTTCCGCCTGCGGAATCGAGCGCGAGCTCATGAACTCGGCGTTGGCGTACATCGCCGAAAGATAGTGGCGCAGATCATGCGAGATCGAGCTGGCCATGCGGCCAATCGTGGCCAGGCGCTCGGTATCGATCAACTGCGCCTCGGTGTGGCGCAGCTCCACGCGCATCCGCTCGAAGGCCCGGCTCAGCTCGCGAATCTCTTCAGCTCCAGACTCGCTTAGCTTGTACTCAAAGTTTCCCTCGCCCAGCGCACGCGCTCCTTCGACCAGCGTTTCCAGCGGACGAGTCAGCGCACGCGAGACCGACAGAAACATAAGCGTTCCAATCGATACCGTCAACAAGCCAAGCAAAAGAACCCATCGGTTGACGTCACGAACCAGTTGCGTGGCCGGCTCAAACGACTTCATGACTACAAGCCGAACCGCCGGTTGATTGGACAGGCTTGCCGTGGTGACCAGATATTGTTCTCTCCCCAGCGTGAGCCTTTGGTTTGCGCCGGTGGTCAAGAGAGCATCGCCTGACCTTTCCATCAGTTGCTTCTGAAGCTCGGGCGCAAGCGTGCTGGCGGCGATCCTTCCATCGACGACGAAGGCGACCTCAGCCGCGGCGGCTTCGGCGATCTCGCGCGCCACCTGATGATCGATGGCGTACCCGACGGCAATATAGCCGAGCCGCGTTCCGGCTTCCGGACTTCCGAACAACAGCGGTTGAAGCGCAACCTCATAGAGACGGCCATCGAAGGCGAGCAACACCGTCGGGGCCTGCGATGCCAGAGTGCGCTCCAGTGCCTGCTGCACCGGTCCGCGATCAAGCTCCGCGCCTCGATTGTATAAGGTAACCAGTTTGCCGCCTTGATCGAGCAGCGC
>Ga0123357_10005738_pt1 | contig 14946 bp, 16 predicted proteins | sample TergutEmb28metaG_FD_89873 | JGI IMG/M metagenome (GOLD analysis project Ga0123357, IMG submission 89873) | Embiratermes neotenicus P4 segment gut microbial communities from Petit-Saut dam, French Guiana - Emb289 P4 | ecosystem: Host-associated > Arthropoda: Insects > Digestive system > Gut ...
GCAATAGATGTCGTAATGAGCTGACCGAATCAGAGCGCAGAGTTTTTGAAACCCTTCGTTCCCAAGGATCGATACCCGCCCGCGATCCGATCAGGTCAAGTCCAGTCCGTCGTACCCCATTCCGGCGCATCAACGGGACGAGCCAAGACTGCGTGTCAGGGCACTATTGTGGCCTTAATTGCTTCGCCGGACCGAGCCACATCGAACGCCTCTGAGATACTGTCCAGCGGGAATGTATGTGTTATGAGAGCGCCAAAGGCGACTTGGTCGCGCCACCGTTCCAACAGCCTTAGTGCCAGCCCGAATTGGCCTGGGCCATATCCGAGAGAACCGAAGATGGCAAGATCCTTACGGCATATGGCTGACGCAGGTACATGGGCTTGTCCTCTGTCGGTGTAGGCCCCAAACTCGACGATAGTTCCCTCGATGCGCGCCAGTTCTATCGCCTCGCCTAAAGCATCAGGCGCGCCGGATGCTTCAAAAACCACGTCTGCACCGAGTCCGAGCAAAGAGGCATCTGCCACTGCCTTTACCCGTTCCGCTGAGGATCCCTCGAGGCCGAGTGTTAGGTCAGCGCCCAACTTTGCGCAAACTGCACGTCGCTCGACGGGCTCCCCAATAACAGTGATGTGACCAGCACCCGCCTGTTTCGCGATGACTGTCAGCAACGCGCCCAGTGCTCCTGCGCCTTGGATGACCACACTCGAACCGACACCGAAGCCCTCACCCCGGTCGGGATTTCCAGGGCGGGCGCCACGCTGAAACGCTCTGGACGCGCCCGCCATTGGCTCGGTGAGCACAGCAATCTCGTCTGGCATACCATCTGGTACCCGATAGACAAGAGAACCCGGTGGGATTGTCACGTGATCCGCGAATGCAGCGCCGAACTCCGGAAATGGAACGCTGGGTGCTGGATGCAGGCAGTTGTTGGGTGACAGCAGCACTCGGCAGGCGTAGCAACGGCCGCAGGCCCAAGAAGTCGGATCGAAAACGATTCGGTCGCCTTCTGAGATAGGGGTGCCATAGGTATCTACTGACCCAGGGTCAATGCTGCGGACGCGAACCACCATTTCGTGGCCCATGCCTAAGGGATAGGGGTCCGCAACCCCGGGAATCGGATGGGGGTCGTCCAACAGGTGTATGTCCGTGCCGCAGATGCCAGCGAGTATCACATCGGCAACGATTCCCCCTTTCACCTCACAAGGCACCTGTACATGTGTGATCTCAAGTTTCCCCTGTCCGGTAACTTGAACCATTCGCGAGTCAAGTAGCATCGCGAATTCCTTTCTTTTTGTTCATCGATTTGCGCTCTTGCGCCTTTTGTGTAAGGAGATTCACCCCTTAAGTGCTCCCGCAGTGGTTCCCGTCATGAGCTGATCTTGGAACTTCAAGAACACCATGAGTATGGGGAGAGTTATTACAAGAGCGCCGGCCAACAAAACCTCGTAATAAATAACGAACGTTCCTCCTGGTCCTGCGCTGAGTTGCGGAAGAAGTACCATGACGGGCTTAAGTTTCGGATCAGAGACCAGCACACGTGGCCAAAGGTAGTCTGCCCATTTATTCACGGCCATCAAGACGGCGATTGCTCCCAGTACAGGTGCTGACATTGGCAGGGCTACCTGCCAGAATGTTCGCCAGTGTCCTGCTCCATCGATGCGCGCGGACTCGAGAACCTCGTCGGGTATCCCATCCATGAACTGTCGAGCCATGAACATTCCCAGCACGCTGGCGGTTCCAGGCAGTATTTGGACTTGATACGTGTTAAGCCATCCGATTTTTGAGAAGAAAATGTACAGAATCGGCAGGTTAACCTCACCGGGAACAAGCATGGAGGCGATCAGTATCCCGAAAATCACATTTTTCCCGGGGAACTTATACTTCGCAAATGCGTAACCCGCCAAGGCGCAAAACAGCACCGTAAGAATAGTAAAGCAAGTAGTTATGAACACGCTGTTAAACAGTGATCTCCACATCAGCGCCCCGCTGACCCCGGTGAACAGATTAACGAAGTTGTGTACGGTTGGCTGAAGCGGCGGCCCTGCCGGATTGGTCGCGAGTTCGCTGCCTGTTTTGAAGCCACCGAAGGCCATGACAATAAATGGGTAGAGCATCAGGGCTACCACTCCCAACAGGAAGAGGTTGACGATGGTTGTCTTCGTCGTCCAGTAGCTGTGGCGATGCCGAGTTCGTTTCATCTGCCGCCCCGGAAAAGACGGAATTGGATGATTGAAAAGACCCCGGCGACGATGAATATCAGCCAGCCCACAGCCGCCGCCAGCCCGAATTGTCCAGAGGCTATGTTTCCGACAACCTGATTCATGATGGGTGCGGCGCCAGGGGGTGCGCCGGCAGTTGCCCCGACTGAGCCTACAAGAAGGTTCGGTTCGGTGAAGAGCTGAAGCGAGCCAACGGAGTCGATGACGAACGCGAATAGGAAAACTGGCCGCATGAGCGGGATCACAATATGCACGGTGCTCTGCCAAGCTTTTGCACCGTCGACGGCAGAGGCCTCGAGTAGCTCGTCGGGAACGGTTGTCAAACCGGAGAGAAACACAACGAAATACCAGCCTAAGGCGCGCCAAATCAGAAGCATTGCCACGGACCACCGCATGGCAGAGGGATTACCTAGCCAGTCAATTTTCAGGCCAAGTAGTGAATTCAGGACACCATTACTGCTTAGTATCACCCGCCAAACCAGGGCCGCAGCAACGGGTGCCATAACCTGTGGCAGGAATACCAACGGTTTCACGGTCTTCGGCCAGCGGGTGATTTTCGACCGCACCAGCAGCGCCAGCAGGAAAGCGCCGCCCATTATCGGTATTAGCGGCACGGCCCAGTAGAAGGCCGTGTTTGACAAGCTTCTCCAGAAGTCAGGAGAAGAGAACAACGAAAGATAATTGTGCAGCCCTACCCAGGTCGCTGTCCCATACCCTTTGTAGCGAAAGAAACTCAACCCGACAGACATTACGGACGGCGCGAGAAAGAACACCAGGAACGAGATCAGAAAAGGCGCAATGAAGGCGAATGGAACCAGCTTTTCCATGCGGAACCGTCTACGCTTGGGCCTAGAATCGATTTCGCGAGACATGCTGATTCCAGTCGCCTTCATTGGGGCGTGTCAATTTATGTGGTGTAGGGGCAGCCCACTTGCGAGTCAAGTTGCTGTTGGGCTGCTTGAAGATACTTTGTTGGACTGGTATCGGATGACGCCAAGTAATCGGTTAACTGCGCAACCATCACGTCGCGTTCCTTCATGGCCGATGGGTCGTAGGGGAACACCTTGAAATCGGGCGCAGCCTTGAGAAATGCGTCGTGGAAGCTAGACCCCAAGTACGGATTGTTCAGGACAGCATCAGAGTTGAAGACGTCCGTGACGAGCGGAAGCCAGGAAGGCAGAGCAGCATAGTATGCAGTTGCGCCTTGGGTTGTCATCAGCATCTTGGAGAGGAAACTGATTGCTTCTGCCTTGTTGGGTGAGTTGGCGTTTACCAGCATCAGCGCAGCACCGGACTCGCTGCCACCTACGGCACCACCAATCTCTGGCCACGTGGTTACTCCCCACTTTCCGGCCAAGTCAGGTGCGTATTGGATTAGAAACTGCGGCATCCAGGCAGCGATCAGGGTTGATGCGATGGTTCCGTCGGCCAGTCCTTGCTGCCATTCGGGGGTGAAGTCATCGATCGGTGCCACAATGCCTGCGTTCTTAATGGCCTTGATTGCTTCAAAGGCCTGAGCTGTGGGCGCATCGGTACCGACAGTGATGGCGCACGGACTCTCTGTGGAATACTGCGCACCGTTCCCAGAGGTGATTTGGCCGAGCACATAATGTTGCGGCGAAGACCCAATATTCCAAATGTAGCTGTTGGGCAGCGCGTCATGGAGCTGCGTTCCCGCCGCAATGAACTGGTCTTGTGTCGTGATGGTCGTAGGATCGATGCCGGCCTGAGCGAACAAGTCAGTGCGATAGAACCAGAGTTTTTCATTGACCTGGAGCGGGAACGCTATCACTTTGTTATTGAAGGTAATAGCTGTCAGTGCTGATGGCAACAGGTTGCCTACCAGGTCTTTTGTATCTGCCGTCACGTCCGCAAACACGTTGTCGTTGATGAATTCGGGAATGGATCCAGACGTGAACTGCATGATATCGGGCACGCCTGAGCCTGCCGAAAGCTCCATACGTAGCTGTTGAACGGCCGTGTCTTCTCCGTCGCCAGTCGAGATTGGGTTGAATGTCCAACCAGCTGCTTCATCCGGATAGGTTTTTGCATAGGCGTCCCACATGGCCTGGAACCCGCTGACACTGCCCCATGTCTGCAGCGTCAGCGTACCACCGCCTCCTGGCGTTGTACTCGCTGAAGTCGGGCTAGAACAGCCGCTGAACATGCTCAGTGCTAGGGCAACAGTGGCTGAGAGCGAGCCCAGCACCTTCAGTTTGGCGTGCTTTGGGCTGCGGATTATTGAGAAAAGTCCACCTGCCATCGTGTAACTCCTCCTTGAATAGAGATCGGTCTGATAGGCCGACAATTCGTTTTACCAACACGAGACTACATCCGGCATGCTACCTCGTCAAGGTCCATTTTGGAAGTCGGCCTTTTTTGTACTTGATAAGGTATCATGTGTGTTGACAGCTTACCCACCCGCGAGTATTCTGACGACAATACGATTTGTGTATCGGTCGCGCAATAACCCTATTTGGCGGTCGAGCTAGGAGCAACTGAGAGGCAAGGATGTCCCCAACAACTAACCCTAAGTGGATTCGCACAGGTCCCGTGTTCCCTCGTGATTCCGTCGGCCCAGATGTCATGGGCGATCCATGCGTGGTGTGGGATCCGGAGATCGGGGTGTGGCGTATGGTCATGTTCCTGGACCCGCCTGGTCATGCTGACTCCATCTCCCGAAGCCCAACAGGTGACCCGGGCTCCTGGACGCGGCCCGAGCCGCTGCGTTTCGCTAATCCAGAGGAATTTCCCGCCGGTGGCGGGGCACAAAAGCCCTTCATCGTGATGGACGCCACCCGGCCCAACCATGCCGCCCGCGTCGATGGGCGATATTGGCTTCTCATTGTCGGTTTTTCCGGAGTGGCTCGTGAGAAGCGGATCCAAAGAGCTTGGGCGACCTCGTTAGCGGGCCCCTGGACGGTTGAGCCGGGCGATTTGATCCCGCGTGGTGGCCCAGGATCCGCGGATGAGAACCACACAGATGCTGTGACTGGTTTCTGGTTCGAGGACCGCCACGAGTTCGTGTATTACCACATGGGATACCCGCTTAGCCCACAACCATACCCAACCTCACCCTATGGTAATGCGCTTTGTGTGGCTACACAGAAGCTAGGCGACCCCGTGGTCAAACGGGGTGTCATGATTGCCCCAATGGCGAAGCCTGGGCACTGGACCGCTGGATATCTCGGGGCGTTTCAGATTTTGCCCGGCCACAAACATCGCTGGATCGGCGTGCTGAACGCTTCTCCGACGCCGCCTGACCGCCTTGGAAACAAGACGAGCGAAGAACCACCACCATCACTTGGCGGGTTTGCGTTCAGTGAGGCCGAATTCCCGATCGAAGGGTGGACAGTGGCAGATTCACCATTTGAGTGGATGGAAGACATACCCCAGTTGGCGAAAGCAGCTGGTGAAGGCGTTAACTTCTGGCGTCAACACATCTTCATCGCTGATGGCACCACGCGGCTGTTCTACAACACTGGTGCATATGGCACTGAGCGAATGTTCTCAAAGCTGCTGGACGGGGAAACTCTCGATTAGTGGAAGCCCAGTTGCGCCTCACCGCAAGAGAGGATGCGCGATTCAGCGGCCTATTCGCCACAGATGATTATCGAAGAGCGCCGAGGCTTGACTAGACTGAGTCACATGCCTCAGGTATCTGTGCCGTATCTGTTGCCGCTTGCAAGACCTGGTCAAGATGCCGAAAAAAGATAGCCAACGTCCCAAAACGGATGGCAAAACTCGCGTGACGGTGATCGACGTTGCTAGACATGCCGGCGTCAGCCAAGCCACCGTCTCCCAGGTACTAAATGGGTCTCGACCGGTGTCAGAGGCCACCAGTGCACGTGTTTTGCGATCTATCGAGCTGCTTGGTTATCGTCCAAACCAACTGGCTAGAGCGTTGCGGTACCAACGCTCGCAAACTGTGGCCATCGTTGTGCCGAACATGCTGCACGAGATTTACCCTTCAGTTGCTCATGGAGTCAGTGAAGTGTTGCGCCCTCTCGGGTATCAGGTCGCACTTTACGACACGGATAACGCCGCCAGGATCGAAACTCAAGTAGTTCGGGCCATAGCTGAGCGTATGACCGATGGCGTTATTCTTTTCGGCCATCCGCTGACTCGAACCGACGCCAGAATACTGCTCGACTTGGACATCGCACTTGTCAACGGCGGGTTGGACGACGACGTGGCTCGCCCCTGGGACACGGTTCGCATCAGGCAGGCTGACGCCATGCGCGACATGGTCGTGTTGCTGGCATCGCGTTACGATGGGCCGATCGCTTATGTTGGCGGTCCGGCTGATCACAGCACAGCGCCAGTTCGGGAGGCTGGCTTCCGTTCCGGCATGGCGTTGGTGGGACGGGACATCGACGAGTCGTTGATGATTACTATCGCGGAATATTCCTGGGCTAGCGGGCGTGACGAGTTCGCGCGCCTGTTAGCGCACGGAAAGCGTCCTCGGCTGGCGATTTGCGCTAACGACTTGGTTGCCATCGGCGCTATTGCCGCCGCTCGGAGCGTCGGGTTGCGTGTGCCGGAGGATATCGCTGTCTCCGGGTTTGACAACACGGTGGCCGCCGCCATGAGTGTGCCTCCGTTAACCACGATCGAGACGTACCCGTATGAGCAAGGTCGTGCTTGCGCCCGTCTGCTGCTTGACCGAATTGATGGCGGCTACACCGGCCCACCCCGGTTTATGAGCCTCGCTGCAGAGATTGTCGAGCGCGAATCCGCCTGACCGGTGAATGCTGATCAACTTCCGGTGTGACGGGACCCCGTGGTTTGGGCCGCAATCGGCGCGAGTGCGGTTTGTTGGCGGTAGGCGGCGTGTTCGGCTGGGGTACGGCGGTCGGCGTCCCTGACTCGCTGTTGAAGCAGGAGCGACTGACGAACCTGGTCGCCGACTGGGTGGCATGAGTTCGACGACACCCGGGAGCCACGGCTGTGACGCTCGACGGTTCGCTGGACACGAACGTACTCCTGCGCGTCGTCATCGACGATATCCCAGGTCAAACCGAACAAGCCGTGGCGTTGCTCTCGCAACTAGGCAAGCGGTACCAGGTCGCAGACGCGGTCTGGATCGAAGTCGCCTGCGCGCTGGAGCACCACTATGCCATGAGTCGGGCCGACGTTTCCCAGGCCATCACGTCGCTCCTGGATCTCGACGCCATCGCGGCCAATCGCAGCACCATGATCCAGACTTGTACCGAGTTCCGAGCCCACGCACGACTCACCTTTGTCGACTGCTATTTGGTGGCGCAAGCCCGAGGTGCCTCGGCTATTCCGCTGTACACCTTCGACCGCAAACTGGCCAAGCAGCTACCGAATGCGACGGCAGTGCCCAACATGCTTGGTCAGAGGAGCTAGGCAGCCCTCAGGCCGCCTCACCCTCGTCGACAAATACCAGGTCCTCAACCTGCTGGGCCAGTACCAGCGGGTCGATCGGGAAGGGCTGGATGGCTTCGGCCCGCGACCAGGTGGCCAGCCAGGAGTCGGCGGCCCGGGCGACCAGGAGCAGGACGGGCGGGCAGGGGTCGTACTCGTCGTGAATCTGCTTGCTCAGGCCCATGCCGCCGGCGGGAGTGGCTTCGGCGTCGAAGATGCAGCAGTCGATGTCTTCCTTGTCCAACTCGGCCAGGGCGGCCGGCTGGGTGGCGACCTCGCGGATCTCCAGTTCGACGCCGCCCAGGGTCGGTCCGAGCGCGGCCAGGATATCCTGGCGAACATTTCGATCATCGGAATAGACCAGGACCGTGGCCTTCATCTCAACTCCTTCGCCAACAGACGACTTCATCATATCGGCTAGACCGCGCCACAGCCGGGTCGGCGGTCTCCGACCGGCTCGGGCCAGCGCTGAGCCCGGAAACTGTCGGACCTCTGTGGCAGGCTGATCACATGAGGAAGACGAGCATTTCCTGGACGGACGTCACATGGAACCCGGTCACCGGATGCGACCGCATCTCGCGGGGCTGTGATCACTGTTACGCCTTGACGATGGCTCGCCGACTCAAGGCGATGGGAACCCCTCAGTACCAAAACGACGGCGACCCGCGAACCTCTGGGCCCGGTTTTGGGGTGACGATGCACCCGGAGGCGCTTGACGCACCCAAGAGTTGGCGTCGCCATCGGATGGTGTTCGTCAATTCGATGTCCGACCTTTTTCACGCCAAGGTGTCGGTCGGCTTCATCAAGGAACTGGTTGAGGTGATCCGCGAGACACCTCAGCACACCTATCAGATTCTGACCAAACGTGCCACGCGAGCGCGAAAGATCGGCACTGGCATCGACTGGCCTGACAACCTGTGGCTAGGCGTATCAGTCGAAGACATGGCCGTCGCCCACCGAGTCGACGATCTGCGGCAAATCCCTGCCAAAGTGAAATTCCTATCCTGCGAGCCGCTGCTCGGTGACCTGTCGGAGCTGAATCTCGACGGCATCGACTGGGTCATCGCGGGAGGTGAATCCGGGATGAATGCGCGCCCGATGCATCTCGACTGGGCGCGTGCAATCAGGGACAACTGCCTGGACCATCACGTGCCGTTTTTCTTCAAACAGTGGGGCGGCCGGTCTCCGAAAGCTGAAGGCCGAGAACTAGACGGACGCGTATGGGACGACTACCCGAATCAGGTGGCACTGTATGGCTAAGGATCAGAGCGACTTCTTCAAAGAAAAGAAACCTTGGTCTGAGGTCAAGGATGAACTCTTGGCCTGTTACCTGCTGCCGTACTTCCAGAAGGTGTTGACAACCCTGAAACCCGTCCGCTACGTCGATTGCTTCGCCGGTCGGGGCGGCTTCGACGATGGAAAACCCGGATCCCCACTCATTGCGCTGGACGTGGCTCGAAAGTCCCTCGCGCAAGGCAAGACCAGGAATTCGGCGCTTGAACTGGCCTTTGTTGAACCACGTTGGGCGGCGGAGCTGGAAAAGGCCGCCGCGAGACACGAACAACTCGGGATTCCTCCCTTTGTGCGGTATTCGGTGATTCTTGGTCGGTTTGAACGTGACGTCCCTTCGCTAGTGAAGACAATGGCTGGGCAAAACGTCTTCCTGTACGTCGACCCCTACGGCATTCGTGACCTCGATCACCGCCTGATCACATCCTTCGCTGACCCGAACCTGAGGCTCAACGGCATCAAGCTGTTGATCAACTTCAACACCTTCGGCTTTTTCCGCGCTGGGTGCAGGGCGCTCAAGGTTAAGTACCAGGATGACGCGGCGCTGGTTGGAGACGAGGAGTTCACGGACCCCATCGAACAGGCAATCGATGACGAGCCAAGGCCAATTGCACTGCTTAACGCGATCGCAGGGGGTGACTACTGGGCGTCTGTCGTGGAGGGCTATCACCATCGGGAAGTGGACGGGTTGGGCGCCGAACGTCAGCTCGCTGAGTTGTACCGCCGGAAACTCAGCGAGACCTACCGTTACGTCTTGTCAATGCCAATCCGTTTGCAGGAGCGGCAGCAACCAAAGTATCGGATGGTTTTCGCCACAAACCACCCCGATGGCTGCATCATCATGGCCGACAACATGATGACGAGGCGAGCCAACCTTGACGTTCACCTCGAAGGCCGCAGGCAAGGGACACTCTTCCCTCAAACTGTTGATGACGAGATTGTTGATCCCTCGCGTGTGCAAGACCAAGTCAGGGCGATCGTCGACGGCCTGACGTCCTTTGTCGATGCTGACGAGGTGGTTGCTGATGTCTTCGCCCGCGTGGGGGTCGTCTGTACGTCGGACGTCGTTCGGCAGGCGCTGAGGCAGCTTGAGGTCACGAACCAGATAGAAGTGCGACGTGACCCACCGACCACGCCAACTGGGAGGCCGTCCACGGTTTCCCTGCCTCGCCAGCACCAAAGGATCATGGTTGGGCCCAAGGCACGGTAGGAGGCTTCTCCACCGGTTGGTCTCCGTCCGGCTCACTCCACCGGCAGAATCTGGTCGACGCTATCCAGCTGGAAGACACCCTCGTACTCCGCCGTCACATCGCTCGGCTGGGAGTCGCCCGTGAAGACGACTGCGCCGGGCATGCCGACGTCGAGCGCCATCCGGATTTCGGTCCACAGCCGGTCGCCGGTCATCAGGGCATCAGCCGGCGCGACGTCGAGCCCGGCCATGGCCGCCTCAAGTATCAGCGGGGACGGCTTGCCGAGCGAGGCTGAGCACTTGACCTGCGTACACGCCTCGATTGCGGCCGTGATCGCCGCCGCGTCCGGCTGGCCGTGGCCGCCCGGGAAGGGGCAGTACCGGTCGGGGTTGGTCTGGATGAGAATGGCCCGACGATAGAACCAGAGAGCGTCGAAGGCGATCTGCAAATCACGGTAGACGAAGTTGCGGTCGTACGACGCGATGACAATATCAATCTGGCTCGGGTCGTCGGACACGGTGATGCCGGCCTCGCGCAGGGCGTCGATCAGCGGTGCCTCGGCGATGGGGAAGACGGTCGCGCCCGGATGGTGGGTCTTGAGCCACCACAGGGTGGTCGTGATGGTGTTGGTGACGTCCTCGACCGGCGTCGGCAACCCCAGCCGGGTCAACTTGTCAGCGTACATCTGCGGTGTTTTCGTCGGGTTATTGGACAAAAACCGTACGGGAATCCCGCGTTGGCGGATGGTCTCAATCGTCCGTTGCGCGCCCGGCAGCAGGGCCTCACCGAGGTAGATCGTACCGTCGAGGTCGAAGATGTACGCGTCGTACCAGCGGGTCGGCCGGATCGGCATGGCAGAACCTAGCTGAACGAGTCGCCGCAGCCGCAGGTACCAGTCGCATTCGGGTTGTCGATGACGAAGCCCTGCTGCTGAATGGTGTCGGCGAAGTCGATGGTCGCCCCGGCCAGGTATGGCGCGCTCATCTGGTCGATGACAACGCGAATCTCGCCGCAGGTCATCACCAAATCCCCGGCGAAGGACTCGTCGTCGAAGTACAACTGGTAGCGCAGCCCGGCGCACCCACCCGGCTGGACGCCGACGCGCAAGGCCAGATCCTGGCCCTCGGCGGCCAGCAACTGGGTCACCTTGGCTTGAGCGGCTTCGGTCAGGGTCACGCCGGCCGGAATTGTCTCCACAGTGTCGGTCATAGCCTGAGTCTATCGCGGCGTCCAGTTGGCGACGACCCGGCCAACGGCCGCGGCCGAGTCGATTTGGTAGGCCGTCTCGACCCCGAGGGTACGCAGTTCGCGGGTTGAGATCTCAACCTGCTCGGCCAGCGCGATGACCGGTACGGCCGCTGCCTCGGCCCAGCGCGCGACCCGCCTGAGGTCCGGGCCGCCGCCGTCGGCGAAGACGACGCGGTCGGTGGCGAAGGCCACCAGGTCCAGCCCGGTGAATTGAGCGGCCAGCGCTGACCGGCCAGCCACGGCGTCGAGGTCGACGCGGCTGACCGTCCAGCCGGCCGCCGCGAAACCGTCCTCGGCCCAGCCCGCCAACTCCCTTCCGCGTACGGATGTTGTACGGAAAGTCACCAGCAGCCTCATCCTGACCTCACCTTGCGTCACACCGAGCGATTTCCAGGCTAGTGGACGCCGCTAGACTATGGCACGACGAGAAGGGGGAGACCGTGGCGCTGTTCAAGCCGTACGACTCAACTGAGCGCAAGCCGACCGGCGCCAAGCCGGCCAAGAACCCGTCGCCGGCCACGGCCGAACACCCCGTCGCCGCTGTCGGGACTGACACCAAGGCCCGCACCAAAAAGACCATCGCCACCCCGACGCGCCGCCAGGCCGAGGACGCCCGGCGCCAGCGCATCCAGCCAGTCCTAACCAAGAAACAGGCCAAGCAGAAGCAGCGCGAGGCCCAAAACGAGTCGATGATGCGGATGCACGCCCGGCCTTACAACGTCCTCATCCGCGACTGGGTCGACCGACGCTGGAATATTGCCGAGTTCATGCTGCCGATCATGCTGATCATTGTGGTCGGTACGGTCGTCGCGGCCTACTGGCTGCCGTCGATCATGACGATCGGCATGATCGCGATTTACGCCCTGGTCATCGCCTTGGTCGTGGACATCGTCTTGCTGTGGGTCGGCCTGCGCCGGCGGCTGCGCGAGTACTTCCCCCACGAGCCGCTCAAGGGCAAGCTGAGCTACGCCGTCTCGCGGGCGATGCTGATGCGCCGCTCACGCCAACCACCTCCAGCCGTCAAGCGCGGCGCGGCCTTCGTCTGGCCGCCGGAGCACGACTGACACGGTCATGGGCTATTGTTGGCGGGCGGACCACACGGTGGTTGCTGCCGACCTGCGGGCCGAACTGGAAACCGACTGGGCAACCCAGGCCGAGGCGGAGGCCTGGCTGGCCCAGACGTACGCCGATCTGGTCGACGAGGGCGTCGGCTTGGTGACGCTGCTGGTCGACGGTACCGAGCTGTACGAGATGTCGCTTGATGACCAATAGTGCCTTGTCGCGACACCGGCTGTAGGCTTAGTTCGACGTCAAAGGAGAGCGCATGTCCACTCAGGTGACCCTGCCCGCGATGGGCGAATCGGTGACGGAAGCAACCGTGTCACGGTGGCTGAAGGCGGTCGGTGACCCCGTCGCCATAGCCGAGCCGATTGTCGAAATCAGCACTGACAAGGTTGATAGCGAAATCCCATCACCGGTGGCCGGGGTCGTACTCGAGCTTCTGGCCAAGGAAGACGATGTTGTCGCGGTCGGGGCGGTGCTGGCCGTCATCAGGCAGCCAGGCGAGGTCAGTTCGCCGGCCGCTAACCCGCCGTCCGTTCTAGAGGAAGAGTCGACGCCGACATTCGCGCCGCCGATTCCGTGGCCGGACGACGACGGTTTGGCCGGGCCGGCGTCGGAGCCGATGGCTTTCAGCCCGGTGGTTGTCCCGGAGCCGGTGGCGCCGATCGTGGCGGAGCCGGTTGCCCCGATTGTTCCGCCGCCGCCGGAGGTGGTGGTACCGCCTGTACCAGTCGAGGTGCCGGCCGCGCCGGAGGTTGTGGTACCGCCCGTAGCCGAGGCGGTGGTTCCGCCCGCGCCGGAGGTCGTTGTACCAATCACGCCGCTGCCCGCCCCGGTGCCTGAACCGGCGCCGTCGTTCCCGCCGCCGGTCGGGCTGGATCCCGTCGCCCCGGCCTTCGCGGGTGGTACCGAAGTCGACATGTTCTCTGTCCTCGAACCGATCCCGGCCCCGGTGGTGGCGCCGCTGGAGGTCACCTTCGAGGCCGCGCCGGCGCCGGCGGTCGAGCCGATCGAGCCCGCCGCTGTCGTGGCCGCGCCGGTAGCGGAGCCCGTGGCCGACACTCAACCCCCGGTTGAGACCGCAGCCGCGGACGAAGAGTTGGCTGAGGTGTTGGCCGAGGTACTCGCCGAGGCCACCGACCAGCCAGCGGCGGAGGCGCCGGCGGAGGGACTGACCGAGGTCGTCGACGAGCTGCCGGCTGAGCCGTCGGCCGAAGTCGTGGTTGAGTTGATCGACGAGGCGAACTTGCCCCCGATCCCGCCACCGCTGCCTGAGGACGAGGTGGTCGAGGACACCCCACCGGAGGATGCGAACGACGCGGCGGAACTGCTGATCGTACCGTCGCCCGACGTCGCGCCGGTGGCCGTGCATGCTCTGCCCGAGGCGATCGACCCGGACGCGCCGTACGTGACGCCGCTGGTACGCAAGCTGGCGGAGGAGTCCGGCCTGGACCTGGAGACCATCGAGGGCTCAGGTGTCGGCGGTCGGATTCGGAAGCAAGATGTCATCGATGCCGCCGCCCTGGCGTCTGATGCCGAACCCGCGGCCGAAGCCGAGCCGGTGGCCGAAGCCGAACCCGCGGTCGAAGCCGAGCCGGTGGCCGAGGAGACCGTGGTACTGCCCGAACCTACTCCGTCGGCGCCGCTGCCCGAGGCCGCGCTGCTGTTGGTGCCGCCCGTTGAGACACCGGCCGAGCCGCCCGTTGAGGCCGCCGAACCCGAGGCGGAGGCTGCCGAGCCGTCGGCCCCGCTCGGCCTGGCCGGCACAACCGAAAAGCTGTCGCGCATGCGCCGGACGATCGCCCGCCGGATGGTCGAGTCGCTCCAGGTGTCGGCCCAACTGACTGCCACCGTCGAGGTCGACCTGACGGCCGTGGCGCAGTTGCGCGACCAGGTCAAGGCCGATTTCATGGCGCGCGAGGGCGTCAACCTGACGTACCTGGCCTTCATCGCCCGGGCGGCGGTCGACGCTTTGCGTACCTTCCCGAAGGTCAACGCCACCATCGACACCGAGGCCGGTACCGTGACCTACTCGGCCGACGAGAATCTTGGCATCGCTGTCGACACGTACCGCGGCCTGATGGTGCCGGTTATCCGCGAGGCCGGCGATCTGTCGGTCACCGGCTTGGCCCGCAAGATCGCCGACTTGGGCAACCGGGCGCGCGATGGCCAGATCCTGCCCGACGAGCTGGCCGGTGGCACCTTCACCATCACCAACTACGGGTCGGGCGGCACGCTGTGGGACACGCCGATCATCAATCAGCCGCAGGTGGCCATCCTTGGTGTCGGCGCCTTGGTCAAGCGGCCGGTGGTCGTCAGCGATCAGCGGCTGGGCGAGATCATCGCCGTGCGTTCCATGATGTATCTGTCCTTGTCGTACGACCATCGTCTGGTCGACGGCGCCGACGCCGCCCGCTTCCTCAGCACGATGAAGCAGCGGCTCGAAGCCGGTGACTTTGCCGGCGAGTTGTGACGCCCCATCTACACTGGAGTACCTTAAGCAACTGACCACCTAACCGATTGGCAGGATGATGGCGAGCGAACGC
>Ga0123357_10005739_pt1 | contig 14945 bp, 9 predicted proteins | sample TergutEmb28metaG_FD_89873 | JGI IMG/M metagenome (GOLD analysis project Ga0123357, IMG submission 89873) | Embiratermes neotenicus P4 segment gut microbial communities from Petit-Saut dam, French Guiana - Emb289 P4 | ecosystem: Host-associated > Arthropoda: Insects > Digestive system > Gut ...
ACAGTTTGGAATGAATTATCGTGTTGATGTTTGTAGAATCACAAACGGTGCAAATATAGAGCACCTGTAAGGTATGTAACAAAAACTTGGAGTGTTGTTCTATTAAATAAACTATACTATACTCCTATCTCAATTGTATTGTGTATGACAAGTTGTTAAACCCCCGACAATCATTTCGAATAGCTCTGTATAATAAACCCAGTCAAGAGCGCATATGTTTAAACAAACTAATATTTTAAGCCGCAATATTGCAAGTAGCATCACTACATAGCTGAGGTATTGAACCATAAAAATAGTACAAGACGAATATTTTTACTGTACATTTCACAGTAAATATGCGTTGTGCAGATAATGTAGTTACACATGATTCATCAGTGGTATGATCTACGTATTTTTGGCGTGCGTAACACCGTCCGCTTCCCAATATCACTCTCAAATGAAAACCCATGAAATAAAAGTCAGTCCAGAGGATATCGTCACAGTTCAGCGCTTCACTAACACAATATTTGTCACTGGCATGTCACTTGCGTAGCTAACAGCATACAAAATTAGATACATTTGATTTACAACCTCGTTGTTCGCGTTACGATAGCGTAACAACAGGACGGTCGTGCGCGTTAAAATTGTGTGTTGGAGTATAATGCACATGTTGTGAAGGAGCACTGCGCATTTATATAGACGCTGGACGGGGTATATGATCTTGCTACAGATGCAGGTACATACATGATATGGTTCCAGAATTTCTAAACAAATTAACGAAAGCCTGGAGCAGGAGCAGAGAAATAATCTACTGAAACTTCGAACCCGGGAAGAGGCTTCTCTGAGATGTAACGGTCTTATTTAAAAACCCTTTTTTTTTTTTACTGTTTGCATCGGCAAGTCAACCTTTGTTCTTCTCACTATACTAATTCCGGCTTGGGTTATCCGCTTAGCAACCGTTTTTGCAGGTGTGCGGGGATCGGATTGCAGATTGGATGACAGGTGGCCCACACAGTAACTGACGTTTGTGGCGAAAGCATTATCCACGGGATCACTTCGGGAATATCAAGGTAGCGAGCAGGACGTAAGAAATCGACAAACTCCACACATTTACGGAAAAAGAATGTTCATTCCTGTGTTTAAAAGAGGTCTGGATCCTATCCCGAGGCCGGTAAATCTCATCCAGCACCCATATATATCCCTTCCGTTACGATACATTGTACTGTCATACTCCCAACTTCTATGAACACATAGATGTTGTCACCACTCTTCAAGACTTCCTGTTAAATACACGCATTAATTTCCCTCGTGCGTGCTACACGCCCAATACCTCACATCCCCCTTAATTTAGTCACCAAAATAATGGCTAGTTTGGTGAATTACGTACAAAATATTACCTCGCAAATCACAACTTGAAATGAAAGTAGATACCTCGCGCTAAACGTGAAATTAAAAACCCTCCCTAAGCAAGGCGAAGGCCGTGTGGAAAATAATGGGTTAGTGGAATGGCGGCCCGCAAACAAAGCTCTCTCTTTAGTCACTAAATACAAAAACACGCAGTGACACTGCACAAAGTATAGCAGGCTATTTTTGAAAGATTTATCGGTGTGGTAATTTGGAAGGTGAAAAAATGGAACAGGATGCCGTTATAGCCACACCTTCTGGCAAATCCGTATCTCTTTGTGCTGCGATCACAGATGTATTCGTGCCTACCCAAATCAAACAACGGGGACATATGAACCAAATTCTTCAGCTGACGAAATCAAATACGATAGGAAAACACTGTGCAGCAAATTACTGTTTTGCTAATAATCATCATACTAACAACTCCCTTTGGACACAATATTACCGACTTAAAACAATATACGGTAACTGACGCATAATCCAGTATGTGGTTCAAGCTCATGCAACCATCCTCATGACATCACTGAACACTAGATTTGTATGGCGACTCGCACGAGCTGAAATACAGGGTGTCCGGGCTAGAGGTATACAAAAATACATGCTTATGTTTTAGTACCTAAAAGCTTTATGCAATTTATGTTTTCAACAGTGTACAGAGTAACTCAAAAAGATTTTTTATGCACGTCCGTATACTTCAATGTGGGCAGAGATGTTACCACATTTCTGGATAAGACTTTTCCTGGACGCTGGGTCGGAAGAGGAGGTCCTACTGCCTGGCCCCCTAGATCTCCGGATTTGATACCATTAGACTTTCTTGCATGGGGGTTTATTAAGGACGTTGTGTACAGAAGAAAAGTTCGAGATCTGACTGATTTGAGACAACGTATCATTGAAGCAGTTGAGCTTATAACACCTCACATGCTGATAAACACGTGGCAAGAGCTTGAATATCGTTTAGATATCTGTCGAGCTACAACAGGTTCCCGGACACTCTGTATATAGTCCATTACGTATCTGATAGTCTGAAAAAGTAAGTAAATAAAGCTGTGTTGAAACAGAATTGTTAGAATTGTAAATGTTAGTATCAGAGAGGAACACAGCAATATAAAGGATTGTGTTATTGTTGAATAAATTTGATTTCAGTTGATGCAGCGCATTTTCAAATGAGCACACACACATAAATGCTGACATTACGTATAATCTGTGCGCATGTTATGTTAACAGATTGTTTGCTTATTGAATGTAAAATGTCACTAATCTACGTGGGAATGGACATGTCTCTAAAATGCACAGTGAGGTCATTCGATACGGAAATCGGTGTGAGCCCTGCCGTCAGTATGTTTTCCGAATATTTGTTGTCTCTCATCCAGACTATATCACGTTTTCTTCGATTAACGTTTGATACAAAGAATGATTGAGGTAATCCATCGAAAACGTTCAAGTTATTAGAGTGATCGCAGTTAATTAACTGATACAGATACTGGAGTTTGGGAGGTTTTCTTAGCGCTGTAGCTGAGGATTCCGTCAGTCTGGGTTTTAAGGCTGCGTCAGTGCGTAAACGGACCCCCAAATTTCGAAGAATAGTGCCCTCGAAGGGGTCTGATCATATTATCCATTGATGCAACGTCAAATCTCTGTAGAAAGAAATCCACAGCTGTAAAAGTCAAAATGGGGAGACGGGAGAAGTGTTTTATTTAACGATGTCGTCAGTTATTGAGGTTATATAGCGTCAGTGGTAGATGAATGGAATATGATTCTGGAATACTGATGGAATGATACTAACAGGGGAACACCGAAGTACATGGAAAGAAATCTCTACCAGTGCCACTTCGTCCATCACAGTCCCCTCCCTCCAACGCACCCCCCTTAAATCGCCAAAAATGGAACTCGAACCCCGGAGTCAGAGATGGTGTACTAACAATATTGAAATTCGCACCAATCTTCGTGTCGAATGTGCACTTTAAACGTATATACCTATCTGAACAGAAAGAATACATCTCAACCAAGCATAATGTATATCAGAGATTAAACAGACAGCAAAATAACATCAAAGAGGCTAAAGAATATCTTGTGCTAACAAACGTAGAGCGAGTACAAAAGTGCGTTATACTATCTAGGGTAATATTATTTTCGAATGTACTGTGGGACGAACATTTATAAACTTAACTATTTACGATAATTTGGGCCTATAGGAATCATACCGTAGCGCAGTAAAACTAACAGCATTAGAGAATTAACACTGGAATAACCTACAACAAAAAGCTCGCAATTAATCCAAATTCAGTGTAATTACTCAAAACTTTCATTGGCAATTTTTTTTTTGTGGCACTACAGCCCAACGCGGGTCATGGCCTCTTCATTCTTGACGTTTCTAGATCACATACAACGACGCACCACAGTAGGTAGGACTCCTCTGGGCGAGTTATCAGCTCGTCGCAGAAACCTCTACCTGACAACACACAACACTCACAACAGACAGACATCTATGCCCCGGTGGGATTCGAACCCACGATCTCAGCAGGCAAGCGGCCGCAGACCTCCGCCTTGGATCGCGCGGCCACTGGGACCGGCTTTCATGGGCAATACTTCCTCTAAAATCTGTTGTTAACGCAAACTGAGGCTAATTATTGTGTATATCGTCTTATTACAAATAACAGTGCCACAGACTATGAATGTTGATAGTTAAAACGGAACAAGCTTTTGTACAGCAAGCTTTAGCCAATGGGCCTTCCACCCTATACTCACAATCAGCAGCAGTTGAATGGGCCGTCTCCGTGCTGTCAGACGCTTCGCAGACCGACTATAGTGAGAGTTGCTGTTGGAAGTCACACTGCTGCTAAATGTCGAAAACCAAATTTTTCAAGTCGACGTGTTTGCTTAGTACTGTTGCATCGCACATATGCATAACGTCACGAAAATAAATATTTCTGTCCCTTAAACAAACTAATTAGACACAATTCACTGAGTGTAGTACTCTTCAGAAAAAAAGAACACTTTCCAAAACACATATCAAGGAATGCATTACGTCAAAATTCGGCCTAAAGACCGTGTTTAACTCCGCCAACACTTCTGTGACCATAACCACAACACATCTGTATGTATAACTTACGTACACTTAATTCAAGCAACCGTATTTTCTTTGATTAACACACACCCCCACATAAAATCAAATTTAGGAAGTTTGTCGGAATATTTCATTTAAAAAAACCCCAGTCAATAAAACTGCAGTATTCATATCCGTTGGTCAAAAATTCATCTAGGTACTTCAGTACCATGCCCGTAGCAACTACTGTAACCGCAACGTTACCATACCACTTCTGAGGCAAAGCAGAAACTGCGTTGCCTGTCACTGAAATAATAACAGGTTTTTCTGGTCAGAGGGGAGGAAGTACTAACGCCAGAGAAATATAAACAGCAGGAACGTCTGTGCCAAAGATAAGAAAAACCGTATACTACAAAATGTGGCACGCAAGAAAATGAATTATCATTGACTGAGGGCAGATACGAGTACAATCATATTTTCTGACAGCACTGATTACGTGATGGAATAGCATAATAATCCTCATAACATTTGTGTTTTACACCCACCTACTTCATTATTCGTAAATATTATGATGTTATATTCGGATTTATTTACGAATCGCGTAATAAAAATTCGTAGTCATTGAAACTTCCACACATATAAGCTACCAAATGTTATAAACAAGTAAGAATAAAATTTTTTCACTACAGGTACTTCCTTCGAAGTGTAAATCTGTACACCTAATTGCCCAATGGCTTGTATCAATCACAGATTAACAATTTACTTCACGTGTTGTGGTCGACATTTCACAGTACGTGACTGATACGAGCATAAGCACATCACAGCACAGCGAGCATTTCATTATTCTGTACATCGAAAATCCCCCACTCTACAGCATGAAATTTGCCCAATTTTTAGTTATCTAATGCTACATTTATGGGTCTGTTTGAGTTACACTCATAACTGATGAGAAGAAAGGGTGCACATACGCGTGCCTACTCATTCCCTTTGTAGTCAGATCTCCTGTTTGAAATGAACAAATGCTGACAATTTTACATGCAACAATAACCCGCTCATGGCGAATTCAAAATCACTGTTGCGGCAAAAGGACACGTTGATCTTTGTAGAATTGCAGGTTAAATGCGATCCTCACGCACGAATACGGTTTTTTTTGCGTAGGACAACTCACAGTTGAAGTCCAAATACATTTCACTATAGTAAAACAACGGAGAAGCAAAAATTAGTAATACTTCATTAACATGAAAAAGTTAGGACGAGTGTTAGCACACAAATATAAATAAGAAATAATAAAGAGGACACGTGTGGAACAAAGACAAACAATATGAAATAATGCTTACATAATTCAATACAACACCGCACGAAATGAGACTACAATTAATATCGGATCTGAATGAACATAAGGATTTGGCCGTCTGAATATATCAAAATTGTAGCAAACTGAATCTGCAGCAGTGGCACAACTGGTGGAGGAACAGTTCTTGAGGGACTAACCAATATGAAAAAAATGGTAAGTCTCAGAGTTCCGATTGGGAAATCGAAGATGAATAATGTCAGTGAAAGAAGAACAAAATTCGGAGTACCCAAAATAATAATAATAATAATAATAATAATAATAATAATACAATTAAAATGAAACCTATAACCTATCATGAAGCCAGTGGGGGAGGTACAGATTTACTCTTTCTTTAACCTCAGCGCTAGAAGGGGTGGGTGGTTACCGCCACGCACCGGCCCCTTTACCATCGACAATGATCCGATAACCACTGTATTAATAGTATTAATAATAAATTATTAATAATAATTAATAATAATAGAAGTGATAATGCAGACCACATAAAACGGTTTGACTTATGAAGGACTGCCACTAGCGTCAACCAAATACACCTAAAACTGACCATGAATAATATAGGCCTACGGCTGTGCCACCGAAAACCCGGCCAAGAAGGTGGTAAACCTTCTGCTCATTTAGCACGTTCCATTTTCAAATTTGGGTCCAAAAGCTGGTTGAAATGACTGTAGTTTTCCGCACCGCCTCCAAAGCTGTAGGAATACCTCCTTGAGGTAGGCCAGGGCCACTTCCTTCAAAGTGCATTGGCATTCATTATTAATCAGCCATCTTGTCAGTCTACAGCATATAGTGTGGGCTATTTAACCCTTATCCTGCTAACGTGGAGAATATGGTGAGCTGCTAATAATGCCAGCAGATGGCAGATGGGATTTAACTCGGTGTTTAAAGGGTTAATGCGTCGTTAAGCAAATCGAAATACGTAGAATATTCGTAGCAGAACCCAACGTTCCAACACCGCCACTACTGAAACCTTTCATTGGACACGACCATTAGACACCTGCTTTCATCGCCCATCCTAACAGCTGACTGTTTCGGACATTCGAACGTCGATTTAAAGAGGTTTCAACAGAATGTTGCATGAGTTCCCTGGTTCTCCATTTCACCGAGGCTCTCACTCCATAACAATCACAGTCAATTTCGCATCTCTACAGCACTACGCGACCTGCACAAATCACCAACTGTCTCGTTACGTGATACCTACATTACCCGCGTTAGTACATATTTTCCTGGGTGCTTCGCTTCATTTTGTCCACAAAACTGGTGTATTTATTACTTTGTACCCCTTGATTTGGTACGTTTGTCAATGTACGAGTACAACCGACTGCAGTTTTTGACCTGAATGGCAACAAGCATTCACACCATTAATTTTTCTTCTAATTTTATCACGACATTAATTTCCATTTCCTACTGCGATTGGTCAAAATGTAGACGATAACAAATTTCAAACAGTGTATTAAATGTAGTTTCACATACATTTTTATTGCTGATTCTGGTTTTATGACTTTTTTTACGGGTCATCAGCATCAAGCCGGCTGTTTGCCCCACGTCCATAGACTCTTCCAAAGGGTGTTCTTCAGACAGAGCGATCTAGTGCTTTCTCTTTTAACTTCCAGTATCTCCTCTTTTCCTTAAAGGCATGCAGTGAAGGCTTACATCCTCTTCCTCGTCTTCCTTTCACGCCTATCTTTCCTGTTATCTTTTTCTCAATAACGTGTTTCATAAGGCAGGTCCTACGCAAGATGTGACCAATCCAGTTAGCCTTCCTCCTTTCAATGTACGTAGGATATTGCTTTCCTCCTTGACTCTATGTAATAGCTTATCCGTACTTAATTGTGTTCGTAGTTGGTTTAAATAAATTGTTGGCTATCCAGTAGGACAATGCCTTTTTTATTTCCTGCAGTTGTCACAGTTCCTCCAAGAAAAGCATATTATCAACAGCAACAAGAACCTGTTTTGCGCCATCAAATGTCACTCCAATCTAATACTTTTGCACTTCCTGACTGCAGATTCTACAGAAAAATGTAAACGCATTACATGCAACCACCCTCTTATTTTACCCACTGTAGATTGCAAAATTAGACATGTTTACTAACTTTAGTAGACACCTCATGCACGCAAACATGTTTCATGTAAAACATTTTGGGTGTTCTGGATTCGATTGAAATCTTAAGACAATATTTATTTCCTAATTAACACGCTATTTAAAACTATACGTATGTAATATATTGCTCAATTATATTCCCACTTTGTCTGCAATATTGTCGAATGCAAAAGACTTAAACAAGAGTACTGACGATCACCAATAATTTAATTCCGAAAACGTGCTGCCTATAAAGGAAGAATCGCGACTACAATTGAAATTAATCTGAAATTAATAGAGATAACTTTGTAGTTAAGTAAGTGGCATTTCTTCCTTATTCGAAAGACAGTCTGTAAGTTTCTGTAACTTTGAGAACAATGTCCTCTCGCCTGGCTGGAATAGTTCAGCTGTAATTGGATCGGTGTCTCACTTTCCCAAACGAAATTAAAAGTTCTTTACAAGTTTGTTCACAGATTTGTGAGACGACGGCAGTGCGCATTTCAGAACCTCTAAATTTGTTCCTGGCAAGAATATTCAATTCTTTGTTAAAATATACTACCAAAACCTATATATTTCTTGGAAGATCCTCAGCAGGACACCACAATCCGCGTCCTTTGTCGTGTAAGCCGTAGAATGTTATCCCTTCTGAAATTCATTTATGTATTTTTAGAAATAACCAATGCCGGTCCCAGTGGCCGCGCGGTCTAAGGCGTAGGTCTACGGCCGCTCGCCTGCTGAGATTGTGGATTCGAATCCCACTGGGGGCATGGATGTCTGTCTGTTGCGAGTGTTGTATGTTGTTGTCAGGTAGAGGTCTGCGACGCGCTGATCACGCGTCCAGAGGAGTCCTACCGACTGTGATGTGTCGTTGTGTGTTATCTAGAAACCTCAAGAATGAGGAGGCCATGATCCGCGTTGGGCCGCAGCGCCACAGGGGGAAAAAAAGAAATACCCAACACCAAAAAATAAAGTACAAATATAAACAAAATAATTCAAGTAACAATACAATTGACTCCGCTAACTAAGAAACTTTAGATAAAATTTATAGCATAATTTAGGAGAGCCTAAATTGAATGCAGTACAAAATTGGCGGTGGATAACAGCAGAACATGATGTAAATATCGACCCTTATGTGCTACCCTCAGAAATTGAGACCTCAATGTAGAACTTGTTACGTAAAAATAAACTATCCGCGAATTTCAGTTTCATTTCAAATGAGCCTTATTCGAGGGATAAATTAAACAACGTTTATGGTTTGCATTACAGACAATTCTAACGCAGAAAACTTTAAGACATGTGTAAATCTCATTCCAACTTTCATGTTATGATTTTGTGTTAGTGTAACTGAATACTACTCGTATAATTGCTAGAAAAAAGGGTCAAAATAGTTCGGGATCTTGTAGAAGTATCGGCACTTTATAAGACTGTGGAATTAAGGAATGAAAAAGGCAGTAATAACTGCCAACACGAATTAATATCAATCTACTTTCCACAAATTCAAAAACCTAATATGTTAGTGGAACTATCGCCATTTCGATAATAAAATTCAACATTTTGATGTAGAAAAGTACACAAAGTTCTGAATTATGTTGGGACAAGTTTCTGTAATTTTTCAGTTGCAATGGTTTGATTTGAAGGCTAAAAAATGTAAATGCTATCTCAAACACTTTAAGAATTAAATATCAAGGAGTCTAAATGCAATTCATTAAAATTCACTTTCTGGTGACCTAATGTACATGTCTGAAGGACAGCACGACATTGTATGTATAGACATTTCACAGAACTTCTGGAAAGTCAGCTTCAGAGAACGGGCAAAATTATAAAAGAAAACTTTCAAATTAATCCTCTTAATTAGTCTGTAACAAACAAAATTTCTTGGAAATAGCATATTGTGCAAAATATAAATTTTAATAAGATTTTAAAACTCCCTGAATGATCCTGTGTTACGGCACAGAAACACGCTGAAATGGCAGGAATTTTTCCCTCTTCTAATACAGTGAAGTAGCAAAACTTTCAATAATTAGACTTCAGTTGTTCTCATCACTTCAAACGACAACCAGGCTCACAAGAAGTGTAAAAAGGGTGTTCCAGAAGTTTTCGTACTTTTATGAAACGTGTTATGGTGCAATAACATGTATCACCTAGGTCAGTTTAACGTGATTAAAATCGTGAGCAACACGACGCCTTGTCAATTGGTAATTAAAGGTAAAGGTACAGCAAATCCTGTAGTCCTGGACAGGCCCTGAGGGTTCCAAGAGGTTAAAGCTGCCAGACTTCAAGACAATCGGCACATGAAGGTGGTAAGGTTGTCAGCCCTAAGCTCCGGCCGCTTTTACCCTGCAGACAATATTACTGACATTCATTTCTATTAGACGGTAAGTCGACCCCAGGGCCATAACACGGTCGGAAGGATTATGTCAATAAAAAATCTCAGTAACACCATCGGGATTCGAACCCGCAGCCTTCAGGATTTTAGCGCACGGCCTTAACTAACTGCGCCAACGCGTACCCCAGTAAATTGGTAATTAGTCAATGATACTAAGAAGGAGCTTGCTGCCTCCATATTCATGGTAATCTTTGTGAATTGCCCTGACAACGTAGGAAATAATCTCCGTTGAAACGTCGATAATTAACAATCCGCATAGCGTCATACGCAAAAAGACTTTACTTTTCAACGATCATGTTAAAACCTCAAATCACTCACAGTCTTAGCCAGTTTTATAGCACGCACTACAGATATCAGGCGGTCTTTATATATTTATAGAAGAACTTTCGCTAAACGTTCTTCATATCAGTAACAATTGATCCGTGTAACCTTTGACAGAATACTTGATAGTTTAAGTTTTGAAACTCCTACAAAATTTTAATTAAATCACAAGAAATACAGTAAGAGTAATGGAACCAGTGGTATGTTGACGTCAGCTTCTTTGTTCAGTAATTTCATTCTTTATATCGTAGGCCTATTCGTTGTCAGACGGGCCACTTTCCGGTCATGAAGCAAGAAATGATTCTTCCGTCGTCTATTTCCTTTCATGGACCAAGAAAAGTTTCTTCCGTCATCTAATGGCCCAGACACGCCTATCAGCCTGTGGAATTATTTTAGTCCCAGTATTAAATTGAAAGCTAAGAACAACGAAAGAAAACATTCGTATTTGTAAGCCGTTACTAACTTCCAAAGAATGAATCGGTTTTTACTTCAGAGCGGAAACTAAGACACGTCAACTTAAACTATTAAATTAATATTTACTGCCAAATAATGGCGCAGTCCGAATCATCAGATGAATTTGTCTGACCACATGCAATTTACGAATTCCATGGTAGTGGTTGGCTGAATTTCGAGGCAAATTACGTACATTTCTGTGCTGCTACACGGATGGGCATAATTCAAATTTCGGAGTTTAATTACGAGTCTACTAGTTTGTACACACGTGTCTATAAATCACATACTTCATACAACACGTGAGTTTAACATAATCGAAACTGGGGGTTCGGTTGCAGCAACTGTTTCCTTAACGGAATATCGTCCTGCATAAATTTAAAGTTATATAACTGGTTTTTTATGTTTTATTGACCGCGCATCCTTGTATAATTTTGTCAATAAAGCCAGCTAGGTGCAGGGTATGCAGGGTGGAATGAAATTCCACACTGCATACCAGAAAGTCAGCCACACAGAGTGACAAACACCAACTGTCGCATAGATACAGTTATTTCTCCTGATGAAGGGCACACAGTAGCCCGAAACATGTAGAGAAAAGAAATAGACATACTAAGAAAAATTGTGCACCAAGTTGGCTTTATTTACAAGATTATTTAACTGGTATTATCTACTTTACAATATACAGTATACAATGTACTTGCTTTGTGATTACGTCACACACCATTTGCCTCAGTTAAGACAGAGCTTGGTTTCTGAGTGTCGTCACAGCCGCGTAACACGTAAGACTAGAGGTACCGATATGAGGCATTCGCATATATCGCCCATCTCTAATCGAAAAGAGCATTTTATTCAATTGTTTTCGAACTGTCTTTCACAATGTTATTTGAGTTAAGTTATTTAATGCAAATATGAAACTGATAACAATATAGAGGCTTTTCATAACATTGAAAATTGGTATTTGGTATTTTACACTAACAATAAATTGAGTTCCGTCCATTTTTATGCTATTTAGACAAATTAATATTGATGTTAGGGAATTTTTGAAGAATTTTCAAGTACATTAACCTGTAAGTGCGCAGAAATCGTTTTCTAAATATAATTGACGTTCCAATTATTTTTAGAAAAGTAATACTTTTCCTTTCAAATTTCAAAGCGGTTTGTGTCAGTCAGTTATGCAATTCACCCATCATGATGTTTGGGAAGTCAACCTTAAGAATTATATAAATACGTTTTGAAGGCAATTAGTACTTGCTTATGACCTACGCCTGGATTCAAATGATGAACTTCTAGATTACTACAGCTTGTTGTGTCATTTGTGTTCTGACACTTCGTGGGAAAGTGCCGCCTGTCTACAGGCTTAGTGAGTTTTGTTCATTTGGTTCAAATCTATTATACAACACCGTTTTAAAGCCACTGTAAGACCATCATGTGAGCGACATCTGCCATAAAAATCTCGAAACCTACACACCACCGAGAATGGGGTGTCCGTCTAGAGTTCTAATCCAAAGTGGTAGACGATGATTCGTCAAGATTCTTTAACCCTTTAAACGCCGAATTAAATTCCACGTGTCATTTGCTGGCATTATTAGGAGCTCACCATATTCTCCACGTTGGCAGGATAAGGGTTAAATCGTAAAGTACCTTCATTTGACCTAAGTACAGACACACAGCACTGGATCTAAGAAATCCAAATCACATGTCGATACAATTTCTTGACTTCATACTTTAGCCGTGTTGTATTCATTCTTTTGGGTGAAACCCCGGCTTCTGAATTTCATGTGCCGACGTTTCGGAACACTCTGTTCCATCTTCATAGGTTGTGCTTACCTGTGGAGATGGAACAGAGTGTTCCGAAACGTTGGCGCATAAAGTTCAGACGCCGGGGATTCACCCGAAAAATAGAATGCAACATGTCTACAATTATCTAATTCATTCTTTCTGTCTGAAGAAGACGTAACGACTGGTACAATATGTGTAGGGATGCAGGCTACACCTTCTCCTTATGTTCTTCTACACCATTACAAAACATAATTATTTCTTGTAAAATGTAGATATTTTTATTGTTATCATCATTATCGCCGATGCCCTTCATCTTAAAAATAAAATATTATTATTATTGATTATTAATTTTTATCTCTTCATTGTTTATTCCAATAACTGTCCCTCTGCTATAACCACTTCTGCTGCTAACAAAACTCGCAAATTTCTTTACATTATTCAAAAAATTAGTTCCAGTTAACCTGTATTGTGTAAGTAGCTTAAGTTTATTTCTGAACTGTTATGAGGCAGCTGAAGCAACACGTTCGTAAATAAACGAATTCATTCGTTAATTAAGTTTATATTATCGTTTGTGATTAAATTAGAAATATGTTACATTTATTTATGTTTACGCAAACCTTCATTTCGAAATAAGCCGGAACAGGACTGATGTAATGTGTAAGTGCACGTGCTGAAGCTCCGGAAAGATCTGTGTATACGTAATGAAAATGTAATTATATTCTGCATAATTTGCTTTTTTAAGGCAAGTAACAAAACAAAAGCATTCTACTATGGACCTGAATGTGAAAGGAATGAGACGTGCTTGTACAAAAACTGAACGTAGTAAGATTATTTAATAATTATTATGTGACTGAAATACCTTGGAAACAGGTACGTACGTTCCTTAGTTACTACAGCTGTGTATATCGAAATATGAAAGTCATTAATTGTATCTTCTACAAATCTGATAGAATGAGTCAGTAACATAAACGTACGGAATGTGAGCGAAATAGTTCGACTTAATATGCATTAAGTCAAAATATTCCGCTTGCATTCCGTGTGTCTCTTACAGTCCGCAGGGCCGTTACCGAGTTATATTTGTTCAATTAGCTCAATAAAAACGAGAAATCATAAATTCATTTATACATGACAATACCTTTATCACGTCTCAATTAAATCCGCGCGTTGGGGAAACGAATTGACAAATTGTCATATTTCCATATTAATGTTCGTATACCCCTACAGTATTTAAACGATGGTAATGTGTTGGACAATCTTTTGAAAATATACTTTTATAGAGATACATAAAGGGTTTATACGCGGCGAAAACCACTGAACTGGTCTAAACAGCTACTGAGGTACGGCATTTCGATAAAGTTTAAAGTAATTATACACTAATACTACTAAACGTAATGTATCATGTATTCTATAGAGACTGACGAAATGTGTGTTGCGGGTAACCACTAAGTAGAATGATGCTGGCAGTCGTTTCAGCAGCTACCTCAGGAGACATCTTGTTTCCATGGATACGGGGCTGTCGTCTTGGAGGTGCAGACTGAGGTCTCGGTGCTCCTGGGGGGCAGACAACCACCACGCTTCGGGCTGTGAACAAAAACAAATTATCTTGTCTTATCATTCTGTTGCGGAAGAAAGGGCCAGTAAAAGTTCTATACAAACGTCGCGGTGTGTGGAGTGTTTTGATCAGGAAGACAATCCTGTTAGTCTCTTCCTATTCAAAAATAATTCAAAGCGTAAGACGACATATCAGATAATGAGCGTACTATGAATATACTTTAGTGGCAACAGACCCTACCGTGAGTGTGTCCAGGGACACATGCAGCTGAGAGATTTTCATGTTTCATGTCCTGAAAAAAAATCTCGGCGCTCACAAATTGAACGAGGTGGAACTAATAATGATACGATGGATGATAACACACAGTATGGACATCTTTCAATAGAGAATAGAAAAGCCCCTATCACTACACGGTAAATGCCTCCATTGTGGTGACGACGTCAGGAACGTGGTGGGAGAGCACAACAGTTCGATCTGAGCTGTCCTTATCAGAGTTCGTACAACAAGAACAAAACATATAGTTAGCGTAAATTATTATTATTATTATTATTATCACCACCACCACCACCGCCACCGCCACCGCCACCGTCGCCGACGCAACCG
>Ga0123357_10005740_pt1 | contig 14945 bp, 8 predicted proteins | sample TergutEmb28metaG_FD_89873 | JGI IMG/M metagenome (GOLD analysis project Ga0123357, IMG submission 89873) | Embiratermes neotenicus P4 segment gut microbial communities from Petit-Saut dam, French Guiana - Emb289 P4 | ecosystem: Host-associated > Arthropoda: Insects > Digestive system > Gut ...
ATCTTTGTTATGTCGCTCTTTACATCGTCTTCCCATCTATTTTTAGGTCTTCCTAGCGATCTTGTTTGTGCGGGTGACCACTCATATACTTTTTTACCATGCTGGTGTCTGGCATACGATGTATATGTCCGAACCAGGCTAATCTTTGTGCTTTAAACTTACTAATACCGGCACATTCGGGAGTAAGGGAAGTAAATGGCACACCTTTCACACTGTCATTTTTCACACTCTATAGGTACTTGAGAAGGTGAATACATGTGTATGGGCATAAATGACAGTAACGCCACTGCTCTACAATTTTACCTATACAGGTACTACCCGACTTACGGACAGTATACGTTCTGAACACCTGGTCGTCAAGTCGCAAATACGAAATGATGTGGAATATACACCCTTTAGCAGGTCGAAGGGATTCAGATAAGCAGTGTTTCTCTTGCAAAATAATAACAGGATTTCTTAAAGGAAACGTAAAACGGTTAATCAGATAAATAGATCACAGGCAAAATATTTAATGGCACTGAACTATATTTTATAGTACTACGTAGTTTGAAATTTTTTAAAGGAAATTTTCTCGTAAATGGGGTGGTCGTAAGTTGGGTAGTGACTGCATACAGTGTGTGCACATGAGCAGTTTACAACTTTGAATAAGTGTAGCTTCCAATTGGTGTTACATTAGGTAACGCAGAGTTGCGTATGGTAAAGCAACTCTGAGAGTTTACTGTTACTTACTAGTGTATTCATTTATTTATTTATTTTACTTATTATAACGAAACTGAAACTGTCGACACCCTAGATCTGACGCAACATAATTTTCAATACTGAGGAAGACAACCAAGTAGGCCATCGGTGCGTGGGTGGCATACGACGGTCACGGAGAATGGATTTTTTTTTTTTTCGGCAGAGGTAACGATGGTCTACTTGGCTGTGTCCTTCGGTGATTTGCTCGAAAATTACACTGCGTCTGAACGACTTATCTGTTCTCAGTGCACCAGGCCACACACCAAGCCTTCTCCAGGGATGTCGATATTTTCATTTTTGCTGCAACATAAACAATAAATAAAAATAAACAATAATAACCAACTTTGAGTTGCTCTGCTACATGCATTCCACCACTCATCTACCACCGAAACTATGAAAACCTTACAAGTGACAGCGTTGTTAAATAAAACGCTTCTCACCGTACAATATCCCGGCGGAACGCAATGCGCTTAACGCGATTTTGGCAGCAACGCATCCAGTCAAGTACATAATCAACCAGCAAAATATTTATCGTATTTAACAAAATAAGAGTTTTCAAACGCAGAGGAGAGTAAGAGTACACGACTTCCTTCGTGTTCTTCACATGTTAGGCCAAGGAAACTCTTATGCTATTATTTTCGCCTTTTCCTCGGGCCTTTCCAACTGAAAACAAATTGTTTCGGACAGAGATCACGACACCTCCCTACTGCACCGAAATTTTCATATGAATCTTGTGTTATTAATGTCTTACGCAAAGAGTGCAAATGTAGCAGAGTCGAAATATACTGTGTCGTATATTTCGAAAGGGAAACTTGAAAGAAATCGATCGGTTCTACTACGTTGCTTAGGAACGCTTCGTACATATCGCGCTGCAGCCTTTAGTTTCTTCTATTGTGGAGCTGGATCCAAGAAATGTTGTCAAGAAGGGAGAAGCTCCTCGTACGGCCCTGGCAGCAACGGCGCTACAATCATCACAGACGCAAGGTTGGTTTTCCTCTCAGCTACTTTACAGTGCTGTAACTGCTGAAATTACGCAGCGTGCGTCAGGTAGGTTGAATTACGTACATGATTACCACGGAGTGTGTGGCCACGACTGTACCACCCTTGTCAAAGGTTTAAGAAATTTACGATAACCCTGTCAGGAAGTGGTGGATTCTACCTGAATACAACTACAATTGATTCAAAGAATTACAGCCGGTTGATTTCGATTATTAAGATAAAAAGTTCCTTCAACTCACTGAACCAGTGCATTTCCACTGAATCATTACACTGATGGCCACAGGATTGCCGTAAATTTCTGTCATTCCCGGGACGATTTCATAATTTCAGTCATCACACAGTAAGAAACAACGTGACATGCGATGTGTCTGTAACACATCTCCATGCACGCATCAGAAAGCAGGATATATTATTAAACCATTAAACTATTAAAGAGATAGTGCAGCCACAATACATTTTTCAAGGACAGATCCACATGAAAATTGCACACTTTTCACGAGCACGATACAGGACTTCATGGTGAACTGAGTACTGACTAACCTGTCTTTCCCACCTCAGAAGTGTGCATTACCTCCATTTATGTTGGAAGTCTTCAATGGTTCGATATGCAAGGTTTCACAAAAACTGACTAATCAGTTTGCTAATACCTTCTTAAAATAGAGAAGAGTCGTTCTTAAGAATGTAACAGACATCCAGATTGTCAAGGAATTACCTGCCTTTTATTCCTACTTTGAGCTCCTGTATAACATGGACAGATAAAAGAATAACTGTCAGTCACATCTACATTTTCAGACAATACCTTATTTATTGTCTGTAACATGGTGCATCTTCCGGATTTTTCACAAGGCCATTGTTAGACACAAATGTCAGTAGTATGAGAGAAAAACAGAGAAAAAGGAACAATCACAACTATATTCAGTTAAATTCTACTCTTTATTATATTGCGACATTTTAGCTTTTATCAAAACTATCATCAGGCATAAAGGATACAATACTTGTAGTAAGAATGCCTACGTACAACACAATGATTTTATTTTCCCAAGTGACTGAGATCTCAGTCTTACAGTACTATAGTACTGAAACCAGAAAAAGTTGTCAAAGTATACTAAAAATAAAATATTTAAAGATATATTTTATTGTTGTTATTCTGGTTTCGGCTCTCAGAACACGGTAGTACAATGAAATTAAGATCTCAATCACATTCGGAGGGGGGAGGAATTGTGTGTTGTATGTAGACATTCTTTGTGAAAGTATTACTAAATATATTTGTGATTGCTCCTTTTCCTGTTTTTAACTTGATGTCACTGCGGGATGTTGCACGTAAATAGCATTTCAGAAGGGTAAGCTCTTTATACACAGAAACATTACTAGTTAAATATACCGAGATCTCAGGTTACAGGCATGCATGTACGATTTCTTTGTATAGTAGCCAAAAATAAGTTAAAAATGGCAACATGTTCGGGCAACCTACATTACGCAGTATCGCTGCTTCTAAGGTTTACAACAGAACAGTAGTTGTTAACGGAATAGATACGGCTATGATACAGGAACCGTGGTATACTGAGGGCCTAAACATTCCAGGCTACTCGTATGTCCTGTTCTGCTTGAGCGGAATATATAGGCCCAGAGCATGTATCCTTGCGAGGAACATGAACATATGGAGGCTACCAGGATTCTCTTCCAGTGACCTTGTAGCAATTCTAATAAACTATAATGAAGGTGAGGCAGAAAGACGCTTCTGCTCCGCCTAGCTCCTTTATGATTCGGAGGAACCTCCTCCTCCAAGGGAGTTTGAGGAACTCGTGAGCTACTGTGAAGAGAAAAACATCTATCTAGTCATAGGGTATGACTCCAACACACATGGTGTGGGGTAGCCCCAACTGCAAAGATAGAAGGGCGGCATTTTTGGAATTTCTAAATACTACAAATTTGGAAATTCTAAATAAAGGAAATGATCCCACCCTTTGTAGTGCCAGAAGGCTACAGGTGATTGATATTACCCTGGAGTCCAAAAAAGGCGGGAAGTTTCCTCTGAACGTTCTTTTGTCAGATCATTGATATATTCCGTTTAATTTGGCGGGTTCCGTACCGGTACGCCTGATCAGGAATTCTAGGGATACCATATGGGACTCCTTTCGGAAGGAACTGAAGGGCGGGCTGGAGGGGTGGGGGCCGTAAATGAACATTAAAGATGAGGCCGAACTGGGGCTTGGAATTATTTTTTGTTCAGCAAGTCCTGATTTCGGCCTATGCGGACAACTGTCCTCTTATATCTGGGGAGAAAAAAAAAAAACTGGTGAATATTCAGTCCTACGAACAACTAATTTAGAGGCACTTAGAAAGGAGTGAGGAAGCTCTTTAATATTGGCGACATACACATTGGTCTGCTCAATGGAGAAACAGCCAATTACTAGAGCTTTTGGACATCCTGGGCGGTGTAGGAGTTAGGTAGTGATACTAGTCTAATTATGTTTGTTCTGCATAATAGCATGTTTTTCCGATCAGTTGTTGGCCTCATGCGATTTCCAACCCTTGCCAGTTGTCTGTCGATGTTAAAGGTGGTGTATGAAATGAGGAAATGTACTAATCCTTTGCGGACTTGCCAAAAGGTACAGTGTGCCCTGCCTGCAATCGATGTAGGACCGCCCCCCACCCACAGTCACGTATGCTGCAAGCTAAAGAAACAGCAGAGCGAGCAGGAACGCAGAACACAGATAGAACAAGACAACTGCAGGTTGCTGCAGCGTATGGGAACCATTATGCGGACCAATCGCCTGGACAACCACTGGGTCAACCAACCTCCCAAGTAATGGGTTTTATACAAACTCTTTTCTTTATTAAAAAAACCAGAAACTACTGCAATCCCTTTGATTTGAGATACTGTGAATTTTCATGTAATATATTTTTATATATTTTTCTCTTATGCATATACCTTTTCTACATACCACTCAACCACTTCAGTCAGCAATCTTTGTATACCTAAACCTTCACACTATTATCAACTGTGTAGTCTGTCATGTGAGAGGTCTGTAACCTCTTCCAAAGTAAGTTCCATACAGTGCAATCTAGTGTCACACAAATCATTCCCCTCTTCATGCAAACAGCTACAGTGAAATCTGTAGAACAAGATGTGTTACATTTAGTTCAAAGCCTTTTAAAAATTTCCTTTACAAAATAATGGCAGCACAATTCATTCATTCACCTGGTAAACCCTCTAAAGTCTAAATCTGTCCCAGCACAGAACCTTCCATGGGAAGAACCTACAATCTAACGGACCAAACTGCTGGATGGTCCAATTTGTTAGTCATTTTCTTGATGTTGGCTTCCAGTCATGTAGTACCACCTGCTGTAAGTTACGTGTGTGAATTTTCTGCCCCTGCTGATATGAAATTGGAAAAGTCATCAATGATAGCTGATATCACATAAATTCCCGTTACATGGAAGAAATGAACTCAAGTTTTATTTGTACAGGTTGTGGCAGAAAAACCTGTGTTTTTAACAAAATGAAATACATTTAAAAGTATTTCATACACAAAGTTTAATTTTTAAAAATTATATCACGAATGTAACGTCCATTCTTGCGTGCAAGTAGCTGTACTATGAAATGCTAAAACTGTTTACGACCAAAACTGGAGTCAGGAAGTTGACCTTTGGCTCAAAGTTTATCTTGTGGAGCAATTTAGCAGCTATGGATCTCAGGTCTGAAAAAATCAAGCTTTTAAATCAAAATATATTACAGAACTGAGCCAGTGGTTACACACCATTTATGCTGCCACCATTTTTACAACAGTCATACTGTCTGTGATGCTATGTGCAATATAATTACGTTGTTGGTTCAAAGTTCCATGAAGTGGGCTCTTGTTTGAATAATAAGCCCTCATGTGATATAACTACTGCAAGAATGCCAGATGGGCTTAAAAACGTAAGGCTGGCTGTCCTCAGAAGTCGATGGTGATCAGCAAGGAAATATGATACTTCTGTGATGAAATCTGAATTAATCTTACATCTAACCTTACACCAGGATTTAAATTGTCCTTTGAAAACTAAGGCAGTTCAAGCACCAAGCATTTGCAACAGTAACAGCATATATTTCCTTCAGTAATTTCTTAAAATTCTGGTTGTGAGAGAATTTTAATCAACTGTCACAAACACACCTACATATATCAGGCTATGTCATTAGACAGGACTTTCTTCCTAGACGGAAAAAAATCTGCACCAGCTCCACCGATGACTGCACAGTTACAAGATGACTGTGGAGTGGTGTGCTGTGAAAACCTTTGGGATGGTAGATCCATACTACTTTAAAGATGAAGGCACTGCACTCTGTGTGACAGCACAGCACTGACTTCCAAACTTTGTTGTTCTGACAAGACAGAACAACACACAACGCATGAAGTCTATGAACATTTTGTGGCAAATGTAATGTTTCAGACTAGCGATGTTCGGTGGCCTGCAAGATCTCCAACCACAAAGCATCACCTGATTTGTCTGCTCAAGACTACATTCAGTGTACATACAAGTTATACATCGGTTCCGCTGTGATAATTGTCAAACTGCAGCAGAAAAATCTGAGAAGAAACTGCAGCAATTGTGGTGAAGATGACACAATGAATGGGGAATTTGCAATATATACGTAGGTTATTCAGAAAGTAAGTACCGTCTGCGCGTATCTCTCGCGCATCCTCAAGACTGTCACTTTGCGCATGTGCAGTGACTTCCTCTATCAAATGAGAAGCCATAGACGCCATTTCGTGAAATTTGTGTTAATGTTTATGTTTGTTCCTGTGCATTAAACATGTTTAAGACAACTGAAGGGGCCGCCGCCTGTGAAATAGGGTCGTAATTCGTTTTTTGAATGCTAGGAATGTACTACCAAGTTAAAGTCATCACCAGATCTGTCAAGTGTATGGTGACAATGCGATGAGTGATAGTATGGTTAGGAAATGGGTTCGGATGTTCAATGAAGGACAAGAGAACGTGCACAATGAGGCGTGAAGTGGACGTCCATCTTTGGTGAATGATGATTTGGTGTGCAAGGTCAACGAAAGTGTGAGACGAGACGTTTCACAATTTCTGATCTGTCCCAGCACTTTCCTCAGATTTCAAGGACTCTACTCTATGACATTGACAGTAGTGGCTAACATCGCAGGCGGCTGCATTCTATGAGAAGGGTATACAAAAACTTGTGCCCCGCTACAATAAGTGCCTCAATAATGGCGGCGAATATGTGGAAAAATAGTTTGAAGAATGTAGAATCTGATAACAATAACATTTTATATGAAACCTTACTCATTTTTTTTTACAGCAAAACAGTACTTACTTTCTGAATAAGCCTCATACAAAAGGATTATTGTGATATAATTTTTAAAAAGTAAAACCATGTGTATAAAATGCTTTAATATGTACTTCATTTTAATTTGTGCGATACCTTTACTTTGAATCCATCAGGTGTCTGTCACATTCTGTACAAATAAAACAAAACTGGTGTAGCATAATACTATTGCCATTGCTGCTCAGAGAAAATGGATGCTGCAAAAATCTCTACATGCACTGATGATGCAAAGACTGCATTAAAAAGGGGAAGCCAGTGTATCTTGGGAGCAGCTTGTCATTACATTTTCTGGATTTGTGACTGTTGCTCAACAATGCAATTGTTCTGCAGTGTTTTGACTGTTACGCATGACAACCATCCACTTAGTATTCCAAAGAATTAAAGTGCCTTTTCCCAACATTTTAGGACTGGTGTTACACAAACACATGCAAGTTTTAATATAACCTCTCTGTGCATCAAACACCTGTGAAGATGCAACAGGAACAATGTCTGTCCTTCAGTTTTTTACAGAGAGTGGGAATTTACTACTTGCCTGCAGAGTGTGAATCATTCAATCAACAAGTCTCTCCACCATTCTCTCCTGAAAATGAGGCCTCCAACAGGAACAGGCGTTGCTTGGCTTGCAACCCACAGAAAGTTAAACCAACAGAGGTATGTATGGTGGAACATAATTGGGAGAAAAACAAAACTTTTGCTTCAACAACCTGAAGTGATGATTCGGAAGAAACAGCACAGTATTAAAATGAATGTTATAAGACACTGTGATAAGATTAGATCAGTCTTAAAAGCTTTCTGTGTGAGGATTTTTAAAAAAGGGAATTTTTTAACCCTTCGAAATAGGGACCAGTTGTGAGTTTCTGTGCTATCATGATCTTGAATTCTGTAACACTGTGTTAACTACCTAAAAATTACATGCTCAGTAAACACTAGGCACCAGGCATATCTTTCATGTGTAACCATTTTCCACTCAGATTTCACATTTCTTGCTATCAATTTAGTGAGGGATTAATTCCCACTCTTTCAGAGTAATGATCATGATTCAAGTACAACCACATCAATCCCACCAATCCCAGGCAAGTTCAGCAGTGTGTTACACAAACATCAGAAAGACCTAGCAAAAACTATCAATGATCCAGCAATGAAACATAATGGAATAACATATGAAACAGACAAGTAAAATTATGCCTATGCCTAAGCCAAATTACATGAAGGCATGTAGGAGGCATGCAAGTAAACCTAATTCCACATTTTTATATCTCAATTCACTTATTCATCGAGACTAATTAGTTATCAGATCCAATATGTACTAATGATTTGCTAGCACTGTAGAGGAGTGGAGAGTGATCACTGTACAAAAACCACTGGAGTGAAGGAGTGGCCATTTCAGTCCTCATTTGCTGACACCCACAAACAGTCCACATTTATGTGCTGACAGAATTCTCTTTCCAGCATATTACTACTAAGGGTATATGTCAAACAGACAATGGCAAAGAAAGACATGTCTGCTTCACATACACAGTGACTGGCAAGTAAATACAGTATGTTAAATCTTCTACACAGAATTGCTACAATTCAGTCTAAAGCCCATATATGACCACTTAGTAAAAATGGAAAAGTATAGAATCAAAATACTTTTTTGTAACAAGTCTAGAAGTAGAGCAGAAAGTATCACAAATTTGTTGTTCAAGTCCATCAAGTGTTCTTGGCTTTGGTTAGCTGATTGTGTTTTGGCCCAACACCATAAAAAATCACATGGGGTAAGACTGGGACTTTGTGGGAAGATCTGTGCAGGTCTTGGCACACAAACCTCTACCCATCCTAGATGTGTGACCCACAACCCATCACATATACGAAGCCCATTTACATGTATCTTGTTTCTGATAGTGTCCCACATGTACATGCTATTAGCATCACAGCAAATGGAAAAACAGAATTCCATAGACAGAGAACTGTGAACCCTTGTGGGTGCCAGCAGATGGAGACTGCAATGATTGCCTTCTGACACAACTGCTTTGGGTTAATCTCAGCCCATCTCCACTCACAATCTATCAATCACACCTAGTGGATTCACTAATGTGCAGTCTGCATGCATAAATAAATCAAGATATGAAAACCTAGGGTGACACAAACACTGGTTATCCAAGATAATCAGGATACCTGACCAAAAAAAAAAGTGTTACTAATATGAAACAAAATCACACAGAATTTATGCAGTAGGTTGCTGGCACTTCCCACATGGCAACCACCAAGTGGTGATAAAATTAATGTTTTTGTTGGTATGGAATACCACCAGATTGTGTTACATTCTTTGCATTCTTTATGGGAAAAGAGGCATCTGGGCCCTCAATCTATATTATTATAGTGTGCAGTCAGAAATAAGTTCATCATTGTAACCACAAAAACCTGTTCTAATGTAGGCCAACCTAATTCACACTCTTATAACTTATTACCCAAACATCCATTTTAACATATTAGGTATAGGCCAAGACATGGGTAATAATTTCAATCCCATGCATTGCACACAGGCCAAGATTACGTCATTTTTCAACAATGTATCATTTATACACATACACCAGGTGTGAAAGCACAGTTATGGTTCAAAAGGTCAAGATGAAGTTGGAGGAGGACGACGACTCCTGTAAACATACGAAACTCTGCATGGTTTTTCACTACAGCACAGGATATATACTGTATATAATCCAATAAATCACTCCTTTCAAGCATCGAATTTGACAGTATATGCTAATCCACTGCTCTTGCCAGCAGCAACCATGTATTCATGTGGAAAAGCTTTTGACAGAAGAGGAAACAATGGCAAAACTTCACTCAGATGCACTGTCAGACCTATCGGATCTTGAACTGAGTGATAGTGTAACAGATGACAATAATTTACCAACAACTTGTACATGTAAAAATTTACAATCTTGTCATCTAATGTACAGCAGAGACAGTGAACTTTGCAAGTACAGGCACAAGTGGAAGTAAGAACAGTGAACAATCTAACACTGAAACAGCTGGTGGATGGAATGAATAGATAAAACCCCATATGCAGAATGATGTATAAGGAATAAAGGACTGTCTGTTATGGATGACCCTCCAGACATACTCCAATCCTTCTGCCCAGAGATAACCTCATTCAATCTTGCACCGAGTTGTCAAATTTGTATATATGCAGAATGCAGGCAAATGGAAAATATTGCCCAAATTCCTGAAGTAGACTGACAATACAATGCTTGGAAACAGAGATGTGGGAGGGAATCATAGAATGTTACCTTTAATAAGCAAGTTAGAAAGAGTAATGTGAATGACTACTGGTCGACAGATCCTACAATAACTACACTAACACTCTGCTGTACAGAACACTGAATCCAACAAAGCAATATGGATAAAAGGAATTTCTTCACCAAGCAGCTCCAGACCAGAGAATGAAGCTAAGCAGCACAGCCAATGCCAGCAATCATTGCAGAAACCCATACCAATAAGGTCCACAGCGGACCCACTGGGAACTCCCTTTAGAAATTTTACCAAGCACAACTTAGGTAATAATGGTAAATGGAACACAGGCAATGTACGCCCTGTTTTGTGCAAAAATGGTGGAGTGAAACAAAACACGTGTGAGATGTCTTTTCACTCATTTTGATAATATCACACCCAGAAACATCAGCCTGCCTACGTGCAGAGAAAGCCAAGTTACATCACTGTGCATGAATTACAGCATAAAAATATAAGCAGAAAGATCTCCTTGTTTAAAAATGTAAATACCTGTAAAATATCCAAAAATAGAGGGTGTATGTAACTATCAGGACACATCAGTCTGCAATGAGTCAATACTGTCTTTAAACACATCTTGGTCTCTGCTCTCAGGTTGTCCTACCAAACTGATGATTCATCAAATAAAATGACAATCCTATGCTATGTCATAGTCCACAAACGGTAATTATAACTACTGTACACAATAAAAGAAAGATATAAAAAATCTATACTGGCCCCCAAAACCAGTGCATTCAACAACCATGTCCAAGATAAAGTGCCTAGCTCAAAATTATTTAACCCAAAACATCACCACCACAAAACTTATCCTGAATCAGCTGTGCCCAGGCATTCTGAAATGTTTGAATTTCATGTCCCCTCTTTCTACCACATAGTGAAAGACCTCAACTAGTAACCAAACATTACGAAGCAGGAAGAATATATCTGTATTATACTCCTCCAACAATGTTACACATTTCAATTATTAAAGTCAACTTGCTTGGTTCACATTAAGAGCTGCTGTCCTACAAACATACATTAGTCACATTACAGTGATTTCAGTAGCTAATTCCCATATATTTTGTGCAGCCTGTACGAGAGATGGGGGTACCACGGGGACTCCAATGCACCGCTTCGAACTCTCACAGACGTTCTCCTTCAACAACAAAGGTGAATACTTGTAGGCTGGTGGGTGGTATACATGCTCATAAACACACTTGATGCTAACATCCACTTCTCCAGGCAGAGAAATCTGGAATGCAACGAAGCAAGGACCAAGAGGTAGGGGTCAAAGCACCACGGCATATAACACTTACACGGGGAGAACTTCAACTAGCAGTCAGCTATCCTGCTAACACCATGATCAGATTCAAGGATGGTCAACTTGACCGCCTGCTGCAGAGGGAGTACTGCGAGTGTAAGGCGCGAAGTGCAAATAGGGAAGCAATAAAACTGCAGTAATTCATGATGTTGTGAAACCTTTGTTTTCACTGCTTTATAAAGATTTTGCTGTATCTACAATCAAATCAAACTCAATAACACAGGCCCAGTCCACATGGCCACAATCACATATGTTAAAAAGTTAATCACAAACCAAGTTGTCACTTGATGAGGAATCCACAGGAAGAGACCTAATAAATATTTCATGCTTACTGCTCTATATTCTGCACATAATATCAATGGATGCTGGAACATCTGAGTGTCATCATCAGTAATTAAAATTCACTAGTATATAAAAAGTTAAATAAGTGTAAGCCAACCACATGTTTACTGTAACATGCAGCATTCTTCGGTACCAAAACAAAAAACGAGACAGTTAAGATAATTTACCATCAGTAGGTACATCTTGCTTGGGTCAAACAGGGGGAACTAGTGACCACGCTGAAATAATCAATACTCAACTGACATCTGGAAGAATGTCAAATGTTATAACCCCTTAATTTTAAACTTTATTTTCAAGAAAACTCATTTGCCATGTTGTGACATGCTCTGGATCTGCAAAATGGTCAAGACATGTATGTTATCTGGTACATTACATTATATACATGAGAAGAACATTTATATTCACATTATCAGTCATTCTGGAGAACAGCAGGGTAATGCATCAACAAGATTGAGATTCTGAGGCATAAGTAACCTATCTGCCACACTCTTGGGTATGTAAATGTACTTAAGCACAGAAACTCATAATACTCACATTGTAAATTAAAAACCAAACTCACTTCTAAAATCCATTAGTAAATAACAAGTTAAATAACGATAACAGTTACCACAGTTTTACTCTAACATTTAGCATTCTTCTGTACGCCCCAAAAAATGATAATTTATTACCAATAAATACACCTTGCTTCAGTCAAATGGGAGAATCGAGTGACCATGTCGGAATAACCCTTATCCAACTGGCACCTGGAAGAATGTCAAATGTCAGATCCCCTAATTTTAAAATGCACTGTGTGGAAATTTTATGTTCTGGATCTGCAAAATGGTCAAGATGTGTTACTTGGTACATTACATTATATACATGAGGAAATTTATATTAACATATCAGCCATTCTGTAGAACAGGCTAATTCACCAAGGTCAAGATTCTGATACGTAAGTACCCTATTTGCCACACTCCTGAGTATGTCAATGGACTTAGCCACAGAAAATCATAATACTCAGCATGTAAATTAAAACCAAACTCACTTCTTTCCTAGATAGGCAGTAAAACTGACAAACCAGAGGGAAAATACAACATCTTCCAAGCAAGATAATATAAAAGATCATAGTCTATTTATAACACACCTTGCTAAAAAAAACTGTACCTCTATGTTCCTCAATTATTACAAATCCTGGGACATCACCATCAGCTGTGCTTCAGATATGCTCACAATGTCCTCATCATACAACTACTGAGTCAGAGCACTTGACTGGCATCAGCTGCTAGCCACTCCTATCAATAACCAATGGTTATATGTCCATGAAATCAGAACTTGAAGCCCTTGCTTGGTACGCTGGTGTTGGGATCAAACTGGAAGCCGGCATCAGATGTCTCGACAGGGTGTTCGAAGGTAGCTTCTGTGGTCTGTTAACATTCAAACATGTGCTGAACTATAAAGTGCAAATTGTAATGAAATGAATCTCACAAGAGCTAGCATACCCAACCCCTTGAAGACTTCTCTGAAGTTTATCAAAAGAGAAGAGGGGCTTTAAATGCCTGGGCTGGCAGTTAGATTTTAACTTATATAAAGATGTTAGAATTGCAAAAAGTATGTAACGTGCCAAAAAAATTCTAGTACGAAGTATTTGGAGGGGAAGCAGAAACAGAAACAACAACAACAACAACAACACTGTCAAATTTTATGGTGATACCTCTTTCCACAATTTATAAAAACTGTTTCAAAAATGTTTGTGGATTCCTGAAATAAAACAAAACATTATGTACATATATCCAAATATACAGCTTTTACAGTTCTGATAGTTTTCTTCTCACACTGTGATGGGCCTCTATTTAGAACTTACTTGTGTATGGGAAAAATAAAACCATGGATATACAAACAAGCATTAAATTTAAATTTATACTTTTGGCAGTGACCCTCTGTACTTGTCTGTCTTCACAGTTGCCCACACATAACAATGTACATTTTATCCTGCAGCTGGACAATGACTGCCATATCCAGCTCTGAGATTGGACATTTAACTATGAGGGATTCTAAATGCAGGCTCTTGCAAACAGCACAACAAATTGTCAGCCAGAAAAAATGCTCAGTGTTATGTTATGCTACACCAAGATGACAGAATCAACGTTATCCTTTCCAGTATTTGCCCCACTAAGGCCTATTACAGATATTATAAAATTAAATCCCTGCATCACTTTAAGAGGGAACTTTTCTCTTCTCTGAAGTGGCAAGATCAACTGTGGGTACCAACCAACCTTCTATGAAAATGTTACTGGAACCGCATTCCCTGAGGACAAAGTTGCTGGGCCATTAATTTACTACTCACCTCCAGAGCACCAAGGTTAAAAACGCATGTACCTTTACTTCCACTCACCCATTTGCTTCATGGAGTGGAGCTTAATTAAGCACAGGGACAACTTTACCTTTACTTGTCAGAGTTCATCCTGTAAAAGTGTTTGTTCCAGTTTGTTTTGCATTTCGGTATGAACTCTGTTAGGGTGCAAAGGACTGCAGACAGTAAACAATACATGTGGGGAAAATAAAACAGTTATAGGAAAAGAATTCAATTTACACCCCCCCCCCCCCCCCACAAAAAAAAAAATATTTCATCACATCTCAAATACAAAAAAAAAAAAAAAAAAAAAAATAAATAAATTAGATGTAAAGTCCAAGTGCTAAATTGTAGTCACCAAAAAAACATAAAAATTAAATTAGATATAAGGTCCTAGTGCTAAATTGTAGTCACCAAAAAAACAAAAAAAAACAAAAAATTAAACTAGATGTAAGGTCCTAGTGCTAAATTGTAGTCACGAAAAAAAAGAAAAAAGAAAAAAATAAATTAGATGTAAGGTCCTAGTGCTAAATTGTAGTCACCAAAAAAAACATAAAAATTAAATTAGATATAAGGACCTAGTGCTAAATTGTAGTCAACAAAAAAAGAAAAAAACAAAAAAAATAAATTAGATG
>Ga0123357_10005741_pt1 | contig 14945 bp, 8 predicted proteins | sample TergutEmb28metaG_FD_89873 | JGI IMG/M metagenome (GOLD analysis project Ga0123357, IMG submission 89873) | Embiratermes neotenicus P4 segment gut microbial communities from Petit-Saut dam, French Guiana - Emb289 P4 | ecosystem: Host-associated > Arthropoda: Insects > Digestive system > Gut ...
ATTGGGCACTGCACACATACTTCGGAAAGTACTAATGTAAAATTACAATAGATTCAACACTGAAACTAACGATATAAGCACCATGAATAGTAACAACAGAACAACTGCAACACTGTATTCTCTAGGGACATAGTTTGTCTCAGGAATATAAGTATAAATACCCTGCATAAAGGAGATGATGATGATGATGATGATGATGATAAGAATAATATATTTAACTGCAAATGAGATGTCATCCGATGGCTGTGGTTATTATGCATACACATAAATATGAAATAAGGATCTAAGAAATTTAATTCGGAAGGGCTACCTCGTTTACCTCGATACCAAATTTAATCCATATCCGTTAAGTAGTTCGGAGTTAAACATACCGACATCTCCGTCGTGTATTAGTCTTATGCAGTTTGTACAAACAAAATACGGAAAAGAAAAAGCAATGCAGTGCCTTTTCAGGCAGTAATTTGTGTTGGTCTTGAGACAAAATACAAGGTTTCAATAGACTGGTACATGTCATTTTTCACTCAACTGGAAGACGTCACTTGTAGAGGATTCATGCGCAGGTTGTATTGCAATTATTCCATTTGTCTAATGAAGAAACGTGGCCCGGAGGTCTCACTATAAGACGTAGTTATGGAGCAAAGAATTTTTCGGCCTCGTGGTAATTACTCCAATAGCATACCTTGATGGCACGCACGATCTCATTTGTCAGGATTCCAACAGGTAGCTGCAGGGTGCCGATTTTTGGGCGTGACTGCTTTACCGAGCCGCCGCTAACGTAATCCAAATCTCGTCTTATAACTAATCTGACATGCGATTTATACTAACGTCCTGAACTTAGTCTATTGTTTCTTCGACTTGTGACAACAAAGGAGCCTGTGTTTGAAATCTTAAAAGGTTTATATATGAAGATAAGACGTATTTCAAAATTGTTTTGATAAAAAGTCAATCTCACATTGTCGGTGACTTCTGTACTATTTGTTATAAGTTCGACACACTGACAGTAAGATTTTCATCCCATCTGTGTTCTGTATAGCTTGCTTGTTCGCCTCAGACCCTTTCGTCTTCTTAGTTTAAATAAATGTAGCTGGTAAATGGAGTTGTGTTCGGAAAAAAGACGTTCTGAGAATCTTCTTCATTCTCAGGCATGGGTCTGTAGCCGCTCGCTTTCCGGTATTGCGGCTTCGAATCCCACCAGGGGCCAGGGTGTCTGTCTCGTGTAAGTGCTGTGTGTTGTCGGGTACAGGTCTTTGCGTCGGTCTTATCCAGAGGAGTTCTACCGATTGTGGTGTGTCTGAACGTGATAGTGAAGCCTCGATAATGAGGAGGCCCTGGCCCACTAAGAGCTGTTCGCCATAAAAAAAAAACTTCTTCAGTGTACTCATACATGTTGAGACTGCCAGAAGCTATGCAGTTATAATGACAGGAATAAAAAATCTGATTCTGTGCGATGTTATGTTCATTAGGACATTTTGACAATACGTAAATTTATTTGATACAACATCAAGATTTCGTTGTGTTGTCATGTTTGTATTCTTAACGTATGCCAAATTCTTCACACGGAACTTGTCAGGGTCCCCTGCGTTCATCATCTGTATCCACGCAGAATTTTACAAGCCTTGTTTCAATGGTTCATTAGTTTTCACCATCAAGTCAGATGATGTGCGTGCGACAGAGCTTGACGTTCTGAAAATGTACCATGCAACTTCGTAACCAACACTTAGTACGTGATGCAAGTGTAGCCATTAACGTTACAACTTTACTTCCGAAATATTGGCATCACAAAAAATGTGAAATTTGAAACTGAATATTGTGTTGACCTTTCAAAGCACTATATGCATACCAAGTCTTGCAAAATATTGTTTTTGTTAAAGGATTTTGAGGTGTGCAGCCATAGGTATAGTCGGGAAAGCGGACTGACAAAATTATAAAAGAGAGTGCGTAAGACAGACAAAATCAGAAGTACAGAGTATGTGGAGAATTGTACTTCAGTGTGGCGCAGTTGGTTAAAGCATTGCCCTATAAGCCGAAAGTTCGCGGGTTCTCTTCCAGATGGCATCAATGGAATTTTTCATTTACTCGCTTCGTTCCGGCCGCATTATGACCCTATGATCGACTCAGCCTCTAACAAAAACAAGTACCATGAATATTTCCTTGAGAATTAAGGTGGCCCATGCATAGGGCTGACAACCTTACCACCTTCACGTTCCGACTGTCTTGAAATTTGTGAGCCTCAGCCTCCTGGAAACTTAAGGGCCTGTATAGGGATTGCTTACCTTTCACTGCGTTAAGATAATTGTATTTACAATAGAATATATATATATATATATATGAACATAAATTAAATATGCAGTATTTGAAAGAAACCATTTTCAAAATATGTGCCATTCAAGGTTAAATACACTTTTTCGCTCTTGTTGAATATCATTTACCTAAGATTCAACCTTCCAAGAGCCAAGAGATCTTGCAGAACCGACATCGGCAAAATTCTCAGGCATGTCGGTAGAGGAGGATGCCAGAATTCATCTGATCAACAGATCGAAATCGAAATAAATGTTTTGGTTATTACTGTGACACACAGGACTGTACCATACATTATGCAGCCCGTTTGTATTCCATAATCGTAGTTTGCAAGTAGGAGACGTGTTCCATGAACCCATATCACCAAGTTACTGATCTGTGTTCTCTTAAAAATGATGAATTTTTATATGTCATTTATTTTTTGCAGGATTCTGATCACAGCCTGGTTTGTTGCAGTCCTTGTAGCTAAAGAGTCAAGTGGGAACAAGAAATACCCAATAGAGGTAAGTTTTTAAACAAATTTACAAATAGTTCATTACCTGCTAATTTAAAATTTAGCAAATGCGGCATTGTTTTCGTGATATAAACATGTTGAGAAAAGAATGAAATACCAGAAACCAAACACGAATATTCGTGTTTTTCACAACGACACCTTGTTTTCTAGTAAGTGTGTACCCTCTTTCCACGGTCTTCAGTTTCCTTCTTTAAGCATGCTTATTTTGGCAGTGAAGGGATTAAGTACTCTTTTATTCCTGTGTTTGGAAACGAATACAAGCGATACAAATATTTTGGTCTCAGGAGAGGAAGCAACAGGACGCTGGAGAAGAGGAGAATCTGTATAATGAGGAGGTTTACTGTTTCTGCCCTAACAGTTTTCTGTAAGCTTTTAGGGAGTTCAAGGGAAGGAGAATGCCTAAGACACGCATGGGAGGGATATGTGTATAAGAGTTTAGTCAGAAAATCATGTTGCCACACTTTTATTGTCGGCATGTAAACAAATACAGAAGAGATCCAGTAGGTACCGCTGTAATAGAAGTCTAGGTCACTACTATTTTTAGAGTGCATGTTTTGTGTATTTGACACTTCAGATCACAGTGATTACTTTGTGTACAGCCTAATTTAACATTAGAAGGGACCCTACAATATGCGCACAGAGTTGATTTATGAATTTTATATTATGCTCAGAATTACTAGTGATTATTACTTACACATTGTTTACCGATTTTTTTTGTGATTTACACGCAGTATATTTCCTGAGAGACAGGAACTGAGTTTTTAAATACTTTCGGGATTTAAACTCTTAAAAACACAAACTGGAGCCATATTACTTTTTTTTAACAAATTGTAGTAGCCATTCACTCACTGAAGTCCTGGGCTGTTCTGTCATGAATTTTCAGATATTTCTACCTGTTGTAATTAGAGGCTCACAATATAACTCCACTTGAGTTATAACATATGATTTACATTCAAATAAGTCTATTGCCCGGTACAGTGGTTTGAATAATGTAAGACATTTCTCTTCATGTTTTATGAAAAGGAAAGTCGCTTGTTCCTTTGGAAATTTGGAAAATTGTTAATCGGAATGAGTCATCGCAGTGCTGAATGCTTATAGAAGGAACTGTTGAACAGATTATTCTTAAGTTCCTTTGCTCAGGCTGGCGTATACGTTGGATTACATGCTTTCAAATCGGCTGCCTTTAAATCTTTCATTTAAGATAAAATGCACCTTGTTTTCCTATTCTTTCATTTGCTTTACACACATGAGTACATACAATGTGAAGGAGATGAATCTATGATAATACAACATTTCTTTCGACATGGATTAGCATCTGAATGCAAGAATTTGTCGTATGGCGACACATCACAATGGGAATACAAATGATGTAAACAGACGAGAAATGACATAATCTTGAATTGTGGGTTCGATGCGTCATTTCGTATCCAGAGCAACATGTATAAATTACGACGCGCTTGCAGTACAGCTAAGTATAGTTCTAAGAATAGTGATACATCTCCTCTTCGTGGAAAACTCCCTCACCCAAAGAACGCCAACGATTGGCCATGGTTCTGATCCAATTTTATCCATCGTACATTTCATGCCATCTATTTCCCAAACACTCCCACCTCTTTCTCGACCTTACAGGACACAGTCTCTCTAAAAAAATTTGTATCTGAATCTTGTTGTTTCCTTGTTCAACACATTCTAACCTGTTAGCCATCATTATAATCAGTGTCTTGTATACCTGCAAATGAAAAAAGATAAATTAACTGTAAAATGGATGAACGGTTTTCTCCGTACTCGTGAAGATATGCATCAGAACTTAGGCTAAGCCATTTAAATGTAGTAAAAAAAATCTCACAGTGTTTCTCCAAAGTAAATTTTAAGCGCTTGTGCAAATTGCGAATATTGACTGTTGCTCTTTTCGTGTCTCTTCTTCAGTCCGCGTGAAAAAATCTGGCTCCCACCGAAAGGATTTTTATGGTATTTGATATTGCAGATTTGTTTGCTAAAATGACTGTCCAATTCGGATTTTATTGAAAACCAACAAACAGAACACCCATATTACGTGAAGACATAAGTACATTTACGAGAATTATTCTCGGGTTAATAAAGTTCCAAGTAACATTTGTAGAGAAAATCAAAATAAACATTTCATACGAATAAGGTTTTCCGAAAATCGTAACATTTATGAGCAAATTACAGGAATTATGGAGGAGCCAGATAGGTCAAAGGAAGCCGCCTAGATGTGATTTGCACGTCGTGTAACTAAGGCAAAATTACAAAGAAAGAGTATTAGTATGTAATTTTTGTTGTATCATCCTTGACTAATTCTTTACGATCTGTAAATACAAGGATTATTCTCCGGCTTAGGGAAACTGGTAAATTACTTAACGATTATTTTATTATGTCTGTTTGTCCACACTATATATTTGTATCAGTCGACCAGCGAGCTAAGAGTTTTTTTGTTTCAATTCATTTCTCCTTCCATTCCATGAATATTACCAAATATTGACGTACGTGTGTGCATCACTTCATTGTAAAATATTTCCAAACGGGGACATGCAATTTGCATAAAACTTTTGATACTAATAAAGTTGCGAGTGCACTGATATGCACAGTGCGTCTACTAAGTTTTATGACGCATTATAAAAAGTATTTGCGTGAAATAAATGACACTTTTATCGTTTAGTTTTCGACATAGATCCCTTGTAACTGTACACACAGATTTGCATGGTCATACAGCTTCTGAATGACTTTGTAGAAGTCGTCGTTTGAAATAGTGTTTAATGTACTTGTCACGGCTGTCTAGATGTCTGAAATCGAGTCAAAGAGGCGCCCCTTCAAGTGGGATTTCCCTTTAGGTAACATAATGTAATCAGATGGTGCTAAATCTGCCGAATACGGAGGGTGGTCCAGCACAGTCACTTTTCATTGGGCCAAAAACTGCTTGAAGATTGGAGCGTTGTGAGATGGAGCGTTGTCGTGCAAAAGGAACCAGTCACCAGATTCACACATGCCCAGTCTAACACGTCGAATTCTGTTTAGGGGCCTTTCCAGTGCACCTTTGTAGTACACTGCTTTGATAGTTTAACCCTCCGGAATAAATTCTTTGTGGATTACGCCTTGCCAATCGAAGAAAATCACCAACATGGTCTTCACACGAGACTTCTGAAATCCCAATTTTTTTTCGAACGTGGCTAGGTTTCTCCGACCCATGCAGCGGATTGACATTTAGTGGTCGCACCGTAGGCAAAACACCACGTCTCATCGCCAGTTACAATTTTCTTAAAGAAGTCAGGATCACTGTCTGCTCTGGCAATCAAATCTCGGCAAGCTGCAGTTCTCCGGTCTTTTTGCTCTGGAGTCAAAGAGTGTGGAACAAAGCGCGAACAATCTTCCGTTTTCTCAAACCTTCAACTGCAATCTTTCTCACTGTGTCCTTCCCAATGTTCACCTAGTCTGCTAGCATTCTTAGCGAAAGTGACGGTTTTGAAGCAACAGCTGAGAAATCTTCTTGGCATTGTTGTCATTGCGACACTATTTAGGCCGGTCACTCCTGGGGTCGTCTTCATTGTCTTCTCGTCCATCACGAAATCGTCCATAGCATCGGAAAACATTCGAACGGGATAGTGCTTGGTCCCCATAAGCTTCATTTACCATTCGGAGAGTTTCCCTCGCACTTTTCCGAGCTTTAAAACAGAATTTTATCGCTAATCGTTGTTCCATACTCAAATCCACGGCGAGGCTTTCACACACAGCTTCGTTTCACGCCACAAATCACAAATACTGCTCAACTCACTCAGACAACACTAAACACACGTGTCGAGACTTGCTCCTACGTGTTTCTGTGGGTGACCGCCTGATGGCGCGCGTAGTATTTGCCCTGCACAGTCAGTCCTAAAACTTAGTAGACGCAGTGTGTCTAAGTATCTCTTCTTTGTTTTAGGCTATAAAGTCTACCGTGATGAGTGCAGTTTCATTAATAAAATCGCCTTCATAATGATAGGAAAGCAAGAGGGGAAATATTACGTACGTCTGGGAATCTTGCATTTATTAATGAGTGTGAAATTTAATAAGACAGATTTAGATAGACTGATTATGACTACACCTGAAAATTATATAAGAAATTCTGTCTGTCAGTCAACAGTTACGAAATATTTCAAAAGGATGAAATTTTGACTTTATAGCTGGTAAGTTCAAAACACACAAAATAGATATATATATATATATATATATATATATCTAACACGTTTTCAGAGAAATGTAACAAATAACAACTTACCATATTGGTCATGAAGTTTTACTGCGTATCTAAAATTTTTAACAGTAACGAAACCTGTAACCTACAGTGATTTAAATGTTGCGACCTTCTGATGTGGGTACAGAAGCGCGCCTCAGTGTTCTTATACGTACTTACATTTCCTGTCTCACAATGTAATAAGTCACATTTTCTACAAAGTGTCCAGGTGGTATCTTCCCTTAATCTTTTGTGCCAGAATGTGTTTCCATCTCTCCCTTCCTGTAAGCGTGGTTTAAGAGTAAAATTGTGAGGAAGTAGTTATTGCGTAGGAGGAAACAGCCGCAGCAGTTTTGGAGACTTTTTAGTCCTGCTTTTCCTCGTCTCCGCCTTCCTCCATTTCCTACTATTACTACTACTACTGCTGACACCCCCATCGCCACCGCCAACACCACCACAACTCCCACCAGTCCCCACAACTACCCCACCACTACTACCACAATCACCACCACCACCACCACCACCACCACCACCACCACCACCCCTGATATATTTATCTTTCCTCAGCCATTAGCTGATGATATCTGAAGTGAAAAAATTTTTATAATACCTCAGCATTCGTCTTGATATTGACATCCAGAAACTTATTTAGATTGTTCTTCAAAGTCAAAGAGTTCCGTTGTCATTTATATTTACGTAGTGTGCTGATATTTTGAAGCTGCTTGTTGTAGTAATCAAAGTTTTTACAACTGTGTTCCATTAGCTGCCGTTCTGTCCAATCCTGTAGCCTGCTGCTCTTTGCTGGATTATATCATCTCTCAGTTTTCTGTTTCCCGTTGTTCGGTCTGCAAATCCCCTGTTGTTCCTCCACTTCTTTCAGTTCTGACGTGCACTTCTGTATTAATATTGCTGTAGATGTGGTTTGCTGTCTCCTCATGGTTTCCTCTTCTTTCTTGAAGCGCGCTGCTTCAGACACTTCATTTTTCGCTTAACCTCTGTGTCTTCTTTTACTTATTTTGAAATTTGTTGGTTCCCCCACCTCCAGCAAATAAGAAGAAGGAATGATAAGAAGTAATAAATTTGCTATGTAGCACGTACGAGGGAAACAAATTTTATATTTGAATATCAGTGTTTATTGTACAACCCTACTTAAATTTAAAAACACCCTGAATTTCTCCCATAGGGAGTATTTGCGTATTCATCTGAGTATGAAGTTCGATTATTACCTTAAATAATATAAGAGATTATTTTTCTTAGTAAAATGGCTTAATGTTTTCGGTGAAGCAGGAACTGAGTTTTTAAAAGCAGCAGAGATTAATTTCAGGATTAAAAATTTTTAGTATGCGTAAGAATATAATATACATAGCAACGTCAGAACTAATTTCGTTGTAATAAAGAATTATTCAGCTGGCATATTCATCTAAATTCACTTAAATAACAACTATGAGCCAATCTCACTCAGTAATACCTTTACACATTAAAATGAATTTTTGGCCTCACATTCAACACCGCGTACTACGCAAGCTCTGTTTCTTTTCAAGATTACAGTGAATTACAAGTCGGGCAACATAAGCGTAGCTTAACTATCTCGCACGTTCGCTCATTTTTGTTCATTCACCTCGAAAAATATAAGAAGTACGGGAAAAGTATATCGAACATAATATTTGAATTTTTGTCCCTTACCTATTGTGATAAACATTTTAAAATTTACCCTAGATTTATTTTATAGATGCATGCAGAGACGCGTTAAGATCGCTGCTTGTAAAGCTTCCATTATTCTTGAAATGTTTTAATCAAACTTGAAATTAACTGACACATTCATGCGAAATCCACGTTATTCCACTTCACAAAATGTTGTCCGTCCTTCCTTTGCTTGTTCCTTGCATGCAGACTGACGGGAGAGTGCGCAGAGATGCGGCTGCCCCTGAAAGCTGTTCCATCCATTGTTTTGTCCACCGTACTTTTCATATTTTAGTTCGGTTTATATGAATACAGCAGTTTCGGAAATCAACTTCGGACAATTTTTTGCACAGTAATAGCCATTTAATTTGATAGATTCTTATTATTTTAATTATATCGGTTTTTCTAAATTAATACCTGGTTTACCATCTTAGTTTTATATTACCACTGGCCCAAGAAAATTGGACCAATAGGTTGTTCCGAAACGTCCGTAACTAACTTCCAATCAACTTAGCGTAACATCCCAGAAGTGGGCAGATTTCATTTAAACCGCGGTGGAAATCTGAAATCAAACTCATTTATTCTTTCATTAACAACCGACATTCAGATCGATAACGCAGTATGCCACATGTGTGTATAATTTTGGTAAGGTCGGGTTTTAGCTTACCGCCAGTAGAATGAAGTCTGTAATGCACGAGAAATATTATATTTCTCTTCCCTTCAGACTCATGCAACTTAAATTAGGCCACATGTTTCATTCCACATCCATACCAAAATTTAACCACTAATTTTCCTATCATTAGGCCCTGTGTGATATAATATACTGAAAACATTGTAAGTATAAATACGCATGTCATATATACACATACATTTCTTCATGACACTCTGTTGGAGACTGATTTTCGATCTCTTGTAAAAAACTGCTTACTTTTCTTCTAATGTGCATGAATAATTGTGTCTTCTTTTAAACATTTTGCATCAAAAGTGCTGACAAAATGTAAGCGTACGTATCATGATGACTGGTTCCAGTATGATGAGGTTTTGTTCAGTGTAGATTGTCTGACTTATTACAGGCCCAACTGAGCATGTAAACTTCGTTGAGTGCCCTAAACAAAACTATTCTCCATTCATGTTCTGCATACAAATGTCAGGATCTTGTGTACGATGTAAACATAGTTCTATTGTGGACTATCATAGGAATGGCAATAGTTTGTTTATTGGTTAACAAGCTAACGTCTTACTGTTTCTTATAAATTAGTGTTATTTTTGGTTTAAGGACTGTGTCAGTGGCTGCGACTCTACATAGTCCACCGGTAGAGCTGTTGGTGAGCAACGAATTTGAAAAAATGTGAATGGAAGCAGTTTTGAACTAATTGGACACTATTTCGGCATTGAAATTGAAGAATGTGAGACAGTTAAGGGAACACAAACAGATTAGCCAGTTTCCGTGTCGATATTTGAAAACAGTACATCCCAAACAGGGGACCGCGGTGGCACAATGGTTAAGATGCTGTGATACAAATTGGAGGGTCTCTTGTTCGATTCCAGATGGTGTCATTGGAATTTTTCATTGACATAACCCTTCCGATCGCACTATGGCCCTGGGGTCGACTCAGCCTGTAACAGAAATGATTACAGGAGCATTTCCTGGGGGTAAAGGTGGCCGGTGCGTAATGCTGACAACCTTACCACCATCCTGTGCCGTTGTCATGTAATCTGGGAACCTTAAATTCCTGGAACCCTCTGGATCACTCCAGGCCTGTAACGGGACTGCTTTACCTTTCTACATCCCAAATAAGAAGAAAGAGAGCTATTCAACATCTGTGAACGTGGGTGTCATTGTTTTCTTTGCTCTGTTTATCTGCTTCGTCTAGCTAAAAAAACTAGTTGATTCCTTGCCTGTTTATCGATTTTTCGTCTGAGTAACAAATAACGCGGAACAACATGAGAGCATAAAACATTTGCCTTATTCATGGCGGTCACTGCTCCGATTCAGCGGATTGTGATACTCTGTAAGTTTTTAAACGTCGCTTACTCTCTGTCGTAGAAGTTAGGAGTCAGCGACTCGCCACGGAGTTCCGGGTTGGATTCCACCGCCCTCCATGTCGGATTTTTGGTACAAAAGTGGCACAGGGGTAGGATTTTCTGGGAGTACTTTTGTTCTGTATTTTCATTTTTAATGCACTACGTCCCAGTCTCATTCCTGCCTTCAACCGCTACGTTTTTTTGTTCAATTATGACTTTATTCAATGACCTATGGTGTTATAAACTCATGATACAAAGGAAACACAATCTCTTCGTAACGTCTTATCGTCTGTTAGAGTTTTGTATGATCGTTAGGTCACTGTTTAATCTCCTGGACAGCCACTCTCCTAGTTCCATCTGTGATTTGGTCGTCCGACACCCCGGTACCTAATGTATGCCTGTGGCAATTAATATGCGCCATTGCATTTCGTGCCCTCCACCTGATCCTGTCACACGCTCATATAGTCCCGTCAAGTCCCCATGTCTATGACAGAGAGGTAATTTCCCACACTCTCGCCCCTTTTATTCGACTGATACAGCTTCCACTTTGTCCGCCTCATGAAGACCCATTAGAGGCTGCACTTCCAATATGCATAGTTTCTGCACCAATCGCCAAGAGTAAAAAATGAAGTAAGATGCTTTGTCACACACCAGCAGATAACAATCTTAAACTTTGGTAGGTAAAGATTGAAACTGATACCGTCATCGGCTGTTGTAAAGTAATCTATCAGCACTCACATTGAAGCACTGAGAAAAATCACGTAAATCTGAGCAGCACTGTCGATGACTTCTCCGAGCTGCGAAATGAGTACCACCCGTTAAAGAATTTGGAATGTTGCACCTATTCCAGCCTGCTTGGTCAAGACGACGAAATTTGAAATAATATCTTGAGTATGGTAAAAATTAAAAAAAAAAAGATGAAAAACCTCGAATGAATTTGGAAAGTTGCGATTCTACACTCGCCAGTTACCGATGCTATAAACGCTATTGACATGAAGGAATAATTTGAAGAATTTTGTAAAATTGAATCTTAAATAAATTCGTAGTTTGTGAATGGGCAATTTGGATGAATTCGATTGACGACTGGATCAAATGATATGCTTTGGGGATGATGCAGATAATACATCGTATGCCGTAACAGGGAATATTGCGATCAGTTTGATACCTGTTATCTAATGAAGGAACGTCTGTGCAGCTGATGTAGCTGTTTTCTTTGTTAGCAACAGTAGGTACAGAATAAGACTTACATAACGCCAATTGTGGTAAAGAAAGGGGGGGGGGGGCGACGGTGATAGAACGTGACAGAAATTTCATTAGTTCTAAGAATACAGACAGATCAGTATTGTGTTCACATCTGTAATAATACAAGAGCCGGAACAGTGAATTGCTTTACGCAGGCAAATAACTCACAAGGCAGAACGTGTGGTCATGACTGGCAGATGATGTAATGTTATGCGCTTAGCTACAATGATTAAATGACAACGTATAAAAAATTGAAGCATTTGCAAGACACTCTAGAACAGGGGAGTGCAACATGCGCCCTACGGGCCAATTTAGGGTCGCCTAACAATTGGCGCGGCACGGCGGAATTTTGTAACAAAACTTGTTTGACTGATTAACAAGTGTATGTAATAGTAGGCCCGAACTCCTAACCGTCTGCCCATATGTACGTGTATCGTTGTGTAGCTGACTGCCACCAGATAAAATTGAATTGCATTCCATATTTCTGCAGAAGAAACCCATATTCCTGAATATGGCGCAGGCTTTACTTCAGCTCGGGGACCGCGGTAGCACAGTGGTCAAGGTGTTATAAATCGGCAGATCACTGGTTCGATTCCAGATGTTGTCATTGGAATTTTTCATTGACATAATCCTTCCGATCGCACTATGACCCTGGGGATCGAGTCAGCCTCTAACAGAAATGAGTGTCAGGAGGATTTCATGGGGGTAAAAGCGGCCGGTGCGTAAGGCTGACAACCTTACCACCATCCAGGGCCATTGTCACGTAATATGGGAACCTTAACTTCCTGGAACCCTCTGGGCACCTCGTGCCTGTAATGGGACTGATTTACCTTTTTTATTTCAGCTCTATTTTGAACAATGACCTAATGCGGCCCGCACCTCTATTGATTTATAGTCACGTGACCCATAATTAAAAGAATCTTGGACGTCCCTGCTCTGGAAATATTAAGCTGTTGTATTTAGGCCATCTTCTCTGTAATTTTGGTTTTAGGCCATCTTATGTTTCTCAGCATCGAAAGAAGAACAGCTAGCGTACTCTTAGTCATTAAAGACCAGGAATTAGTCCTTGGACAAGAATTCCACTAATGGCTACCACGAATCGGTCAGAATGTTAAACAGAGAAAGAGTTGAATATTGTACCTGTGCACAGCATAGAAATTCAAGTATTGCTGTAGTACTTATGAGTACACGCAGAGAAAATGAGGAACATGCATGGCCAAAAGAAATAAGGATGGGAGATCTGATATCATTCATGCCTCGTAGTATACTTGCATTCAGTCAGTCAGCCACATACACAAACAAATACAAAAATAGGGTTACACACATTATACAAGTTTTAAAAATCCTACATGTTTCTACAGCGTGGTGCCATCCTCGGGGAGTCTCAAATATAAAACATTACAAGCACCAACTGCCACATCAATCTTTTCGAGAAAAATGTCAAATGTTAAGGTGTATAAAATGTTAAAATTGTAAACTCTAAACTGATTATATAAAATCATAGCATTATGGATATTTTATATATATATATATATATATAAGCCAGATATTGGACTTTGGTCTGGAAATCATCAGAATTATGACAAGTATAATGTCCATAATGCTGTAATTGTATATCACCATTTTATATTTTACAGTTACAATGTCTAAATATCTCAGTAGTTGACATTATAGTTCCAAGACTGATGTAGCTATTGTATTTGAGGCTTCCTAGGAGTGAAACTACGGTGGTGAAATACATAGCAATAGGTATTTGTCATACAGGATTATGCTGACTGACGATGGACAGTTAACATGTTCGAAACACGTAGAGTTCTTTACGAAAATAAATTTGAGAAACTGTGCAGCTCGTTGGTTTTTATTCTAAGAATATATCACGATGCACGGTCCTCTGAATGTCAAAATGTTACATAAGCCTGAATAATCGTAACGTGCAAGGTGATATTTGAATTGAGGTGAGTTTCTCCAATAGAAGTATCTATTCGTGATATATTGGCCAACAGTAACCGTCGCACAAGTTATGACGAATTTAATGAGTTCGCTTCTAATGACACCGTTCGTGGAGCTGCCCACCGTTAACACGTGCTGTCGCGGTGCACATCCTATCCGTATACAAATTTTTATTTTTACACTTTTTTGCTTCATTTCCCGTTTTTACCTAATTTTGTCACTCAAAATTTTCTAGCGATAGGGGTCGAATGCGGGTAGAGCTATACTTCTATATCTCCTTTGTGCCTGTTTGGCATGTAATTAGACATTCTTTACCTTACTTTACCTTATGATTCCTATTCACAAGGGGGGCGATCGATCATTAGTCAAGAATTATAGACCGATTAGCTTAACCTCGGTAGTTTGCAAGCTAATGGAACACGTTATAGCTTCATATCTAAGGCACGTTTAGGATAAGAATGATTGGCTGTACGAGGGTTAACATGGATTCAGGTCGGGATATTCGTGCGAGAGTCAAGAAATCATGGTATGCCAGGACATTGCGGACTCTCTGAATAACGGAGACAAAATTGACGCTATTATAGCTGACTTTTCGAAAGCTTTTGATTTAGTTCCTCATGGTCGGCTGCTAACTAAAATTGCAAACTCAGGCGTGGATTCTAGGGTAGTGGTACGGGTAAGGGAATTCCCTTTATGTCGCACACAGAGAGTCAGAGTGGGAGGGCAAATATCTGAAGAAGTAACGTCAGGTGTACCGCAAGGAAGCGTATTAGGTCCTCTTCTGTTCCTAGCCTACGTAAATTATATTTGGAGGAATACGGAATCAACTATTAGACTTCTTGCTGATGACTGTGTAATTTACAGAAAAACTATAAATAGTGCAGATATGGAAAAATTGCAGAAGGGCCTGGACAGGCTGGGGGAGTGGGCGGTTGAAAATGCGATGAAAATAAATCCAAGTAAAAGTAACGCAATTCGCTTCACGAGAGCTAGGGTAAAGGATCCACTAAA
>Ga0123357_10005742_pt1 | contig 14945 bp, 11 predicted proteins | sample TergutEmb28metaG_FD_89873 | JGI IMG/M metagenome (GOLD analysis project Ga0123357, IMG submission 89873) | Embiratermes neotenicus P4 segment gut microbial communities from Petit-Saut dam, French Guiana - Emb289 P4 | ecosystem: Host-associated > Arthropoda: Insects > Digestive system > Gut ...
AACAAACTGAAGCGCTACAACCTCTACAAGAACATCGCCAAAACGGAAGTGATCGACGATTTCACTGTTCGCTTCACGTTGAAGGAACCTTTCTCGGCGTTCATCAATCAGTTGGCGCACCCGTCGGGCGCGATCATCAGCAAGACGGCGCTGCAAAAATACGGCAAGGACATCATGTTCAACCCGGTCGGAACGGGCGCGTTCAAGTTCGTCGAATGGAAGCAGACCGATCATCTGAAGGTGGCGAAGTTCGACGCTTATTGGAAGAAGGGTTATCCGAAAGTGGATTCCATTCTGTGGCGGCCGGTGGTGGACAACAACACGCGGGCGGCGATGATGCAGACCGGCGAAGCGCAATTCACTTTTCCGGTGCCTTACGAAGTGGCCGATGTGTTGAAGAAGAAAAGCGATCTGGATGTGATCGCGGCGCCGTCGATTGTCGAGCGCTATCTGTCGATGAACGTGCAGCATAAACCTTTCGACAATCCGAAAGTGCGCGAAGCGATCAACTACGCGATCAATCGGGACGCGCTGGTGAAAGTGGCGTTCAGCGGTTACGCGATTCCGGCTGACGGCATCGTGCCGGACGGCGTGGATTACAGCGTGCGATTCACGCCGTGGAAACAGGATATTGCCAAAGCGAAAAAACTGTTGGCGGAAGCCGGTTACCCAAGCGGTTTTGAAACCGAGTTGTGGTCGGCTTACAATCACACGACGGCGCAAAAAGTATCGCAGTTCCTGCAACAGCAGTTGCGACAAATCGGCATCAAGGCGAAAGTGGTCATGCTGGAAGGCGGACAACGGGTCGAGCGGGTGGAAAGTTTTGCGGACGCGAAGACAGCGCCGGTGCGCTTGTATTACGTCGGCTGGTCGTCTTCGACCGGCGAAGCCGATTGGGCGATTTCGCCGCTGCTCGCTTCGGATGCGTGGCCGCCGCGCTTGTACAACACTGCGTATTACAAGAGCGACAAAGTGGACGCCGATTTGAAGTCGGCGTTGCTGACGACCGATCGCGCCGAGAAAGCGCGCTTCTACAAGGATGCGCAGGAAGAGTTGTGGAAGGACATGCCGTGGGCGCCGCTGGTGGTTGAACAATTGTTGTACGCGAAGAGCAAGAAACTTCAAGGCGTTTATGTGATGCCCGATGCGTCGTTTCATTTTGATGAAATGGATTTGGCGCCCTAGACAAAACATCGACGAAAACCGAAATGCTGCAATACGTTATCAAACGTCTTTTGGGCTTGATCCCGACGCTGCTGATCGTGGCGGCGTTGGTGTTTTTGTTCATCCATTTGTTGCCTGGCGATCCGGCGCGCTTGGCCGCCGGACCGGAAGCAACGCCGGAGACAGTGGAGTTGGTGCGTCAGGATTTGGGATTGGATCGACCGCTGAGCGAACAGTTCGGGCGCTTCATCGTCGGCGCGGCGCACGGCGACTTCGGCAAGTCGTTGCGCACCAAGCGGCCGGTCTCCAGCGAAATCGCCGAACGCTTCATGCCGACTTTTTGGTTGACGGTGTGCAGCATGGCGTGGGCGGTGACTTTCGGAATGGTGATCGGCGTGGTGTCTGCCGTATGGCGCAACCGCTGGCCGGATCATATCGGGATGACCTTGGCGGTGTCGGGCATGTCATTTCCGGCGTTCGCGTTGGGGATGGTATTGATGCAGATTTTTGCGGTCAAACTGAATTGGTTGCCGACGGTCGGCGCCGACAGTTGGAAGCATTACATTCTGCCGTCGATCGCCTTGGGCGCGGCGGTGGCGGCGATCATGGCGCGCTTCACGCGCTCATCGTTCATCGACATTCTCGACGAAGATTTCATTCGCACGGCGCGCGCCAAGGGCTTGCCCGAAAAGCGCGTGATCGCCAAGCACGCGCTGCGCAACGCCTTGATTCCGGTGGTGACGATGATGGGGCTGCAATTCGGTTTTCTGCTGGGCGGCTCGATCGTCATTGAAAAAGTGTTCAACTGGCCGGGGTTGGGGCGCTTGCTGATCGACGCGGTGGACATGCGCGATTATCCGGTGTTGCAAGCGCTGGTGCTGTTGTTTTCGCTGGAATTCATTTTGATCAATCTGGTGGTTGACGTGCTGTACGGATGGATCAACCCGACGATTCGCTATCGTTGAGAAAAAAATGGCCGAAACCCTTTCCTCTGCGGTGACGATCACAAAGAAAGCGACGACGCGCGAAGTGCGCTCGCCGTGGTCGGAATTCTGGCGCAAATTCAGAAAGCAACACATCGCGATGGCGGCGCTCGCCTTCGTGTTGTTGTTGACCTTGATGGCGCTCCTCGCGCCGTATCTGGCGCCGTTCGATCCGGAAAACTTTTTCGATTACGACCGCTTGAACGAAGGACCATCATCAGTGCACTGGCTCGGCGTGGATTCACTGGGGCGCGACATTTTGAGTCGCATCATCTGGGGCGCGCGCATTTCGTTGACAGCGGGCTTCGTGTCGGTCGCCATCGGTTTGGTGATCGGCACGGCGCTGGGTTTGCTCGCCGGTTATTACGAAGGCTGGTGGGATCGAATCATCATGCGTCTTTGCGATGCGTTGTTCGCGTTTCCGGGCATCTTGTTGGCGATCGGCATCGTCGCCATTCTGGGCAGCGGCATGGCGAATGTCGTGGTGGCGGTGGCGGTGTTCAGCATTCCGACGTTTGCGCGCTTGGTGCGAGGCAACACGCTGATGCTCAAGCATCTGACTTACATCGAAGCGGCGCGCAGCATCGGCGCCTCCGATTGGACGATTGTGATGCGTCACATTTTTCCCGGCACCATCTCATCGGTGGTCGTGTATTTTACGATGCGGATCGGCACCTCGATCATCACGGCGGCGAGCTTGTCCTTCCTCGGCATGGGCGCGCAACCGCCGACGCCCGAATGGGGCGCGATGCTCGACGTGGCGCGCTCGGACATGCTGGTGGCGCCGCATGTGGCGATTTTTCCGGCGCTCGCGATTTTCGTCACCGTGCTGGCGTTCAATTTGCTCGGCGACGGTTTGCGCGATGCGCTCGACCCCAAGATAGAAAGATACGGATGAAAGCGAATGCTTTTGACGCGCCGCGAATCGGAACGCTGAGCAGCGGCGAAACGAATTGATTGATGATGTTCAGCGCGTATAACGAAATTTCACCCACCGACCGACAACGCTTGCCGTTGGCGCACGGTTTGTTTCTCCTCTTGTTGATGGGCGTGCAAGTCTGGGCGGGGTATCACAGCGTCGGGATTTACGACACGCACCGTGATTTGTATTTCGCGCAGAGCATCGCGCAGGGGACGGAGTTTCCGCTTAACGGCCCGGCACTATCCGGGAGGGGACATTTGGGGCCGTTGTGGTTTTATCTTTTGGCGCTGCCGCTCTGGTTGTTCGATAACGCCGTTGCGGTTCCGGTGACGACGGCGCTTCTGGGCGCGCTGAAATACCCGCTGGCGTATGTTCTGGGACGACATTTCGGCGGCGCGCGGTTGGGACTGATTTTTGCGGCGGCGTTTCTTTTTCCGGGCTGGTCATCTTTCACGCTGATGGCGCTGACCCATTCGACCGTGGTTGAGACGGCGCTGTTGGCAGGCGCGTTGACGACGCTTTTTTACCGAAGGAAAACGACAGCGGGTGCGGCGATTTTGTTGGGGCTGATGGTGGGACTGATGTTTCACGCGCACCCCACGACGCTGATTCTGGCGGCGGTCATGGTTTTTCTGTCACTCATCAAAGCGCAAGGATGGAAAAAGCGGCTGGGGCATTTGGGCATCGTCGGATTGGTTTCCTTTCTTTTTCTGACGCCCATGCTGATCGGTCAAGCGCTTCACGGCTTTCCCGATCTTTCCACCTTGACGCTCTATGGAAAAACCGAGCCTTCCTGGCCGTCGCTGCACCGAATGGAAGAATTGCTGGCGAGCTTGCTGCTTTACGGTGGCGGTTACGTCGTTCGCTTCTGGCTGGAGTGGCCGTTGCTTTGGTGCAAAGTCTTTCTGTGGGCGCTGGGCGGCACGCTTCTTTGGGTATTGATCGGCGTGGTTCGGGTCGTTTATCGCCATCCGGCGCGGCGGTGGTGGATCGTGGCGTTGCTGATCGCGCTGCTGGTACAGACGGCGTATGTGCTGCTGCTGCGTTCCATCACGCCTTTCTGGATGGTGTTCGCGCACCTTCCGATTCTGGCGGCGTTGTGCGCGGTCGGGTTGGAAGAGGGCATCGGAATCAAGAAGATAGGCCGCCCCTTGACGATAGCGACGTTGGTGTTGTGGGTGGGCGTGTCTCTGGCGGGTACACTGCTTTTTTGGGGGCGGAACCCTTACGATGTTATCGATACTCCTAAGCCGGGCTGGCAGACTTTGATGAATATCTGCTATGCCGAGCCGTTGGGCGGAGGTCGGCGGGTCAAGGTCGCCAGAATTTCTTTCGACGATCTTTATCGCCTTGGAGAAAAGCTGTGTCAGCCGGTGACGCTTTACGGGCATTACGCCGGGTTCGTCGATGAATCTTTCGGCGTCGGCGCGGCAAGGCATTGCGGGAGAAAGGATCAAATCGCGCTGGGCGGAAAGGCCGATCCTTCGACGGCATGGATCGGGTTGCGTGATTATGCTTGGACGCAAATCGGGCTTGAGCCGGAAGAATGGTTGGGGACGCTGGGCATCATTCGGCCTGAAAGCGTAGCGGGAAATGCAGAGCCGCTACTGATCGGAAACCCGCACATTTATCCGCCGCACAACGAATCAATCACTGCAGAAACTTTCGAGGTGACGATGGAAACGCCGCCGAATCGGGCGGTACTGATTTCGGTTCGTCTCGGCGGGGTGAAAGTGAAAGAGGCTTGGTTGGGGGAGGCGCCGATTTCTGCGGCCTACGAAGATTTCCCCGGCGATTTCGTTTTTGTCGCTCCTCAATCGCAGGACGAAGACGGGTTGCGTTGGCGCTTCATGCTGGAGGGCGATCCGCGTTACATCGACGTGGTTTCGTTTGTCGAGAAGCGAAAATGAAAAAACAACAATGCCGGTGGCTTGTCGCAGTTGAAATATAGGGGATTTGCGGCGACAATGCCCCTTTGCTTGGCATCGTCCGGCGGCAGGGGTTTGTTGGTACAGGTCTTGGCATTGACATGAGTCATGGCATTCATCTGGGCACTTGTTTGTTGAAAACTATCGGGAGTAATGGATCATGAAAAAGTGGATTTCTTTAGCGGCAGTGGCGTTGGCGGCAGGGATGCTGCTGCTGGGTTGTGACAGCAAGAAGGAAGAGAAAGCGGCTGCCGTAGCGCCGCCTCCGCCGCCTCCGGCGAGCAAAATCGTCATCGGTCTGGACGACAATTTTCCGCCGATGGGTTTCCGCGATGAGCAGAATCAGATCACGGGTTTCGACGTTGATCTGGCGAAAGAAGCGGCGAAGCATCTCGGCGTTCAAGTCGAATTCAAGCCGATCGACTGGAGCGCCAAAGAAGCCGAACTGAACGGCAAGCGCGTCGATGCGTTGTGGAACGGTTTGACGATCACCAAAGAGCGCAAGGCGAACATCGCGTTCACGACGCCTTACTTGAAGAATCGGCAAATCATCGTGGTGACGACAACGTCGCCGGTCAAGGGCAAGGCCGATCTGGCCGGTAAAGTGGTTGGCGTGCAAGACGGCAGCACGGCGGTCGAAGCGGTTGAAAAAGACCCGTCGTCCAAAACTTTCAAGGAACTGAAAAAGTTTGGCGACAACGTTACGGCGCTGATGGATTTGACTGCCGGACGGCTCGATGCGGTGGTGGTCGATGAAGTCGTCGGTCGTTACTACGTGGCGAAGAAGGCCACCGAGTATGTCGTGCTGGGCGAAGATTTTGGCGATGAAGAATACGGCGTCGGTGTTCGCAAGGACGATACCGAGTTGCTCGGCAAGTTGCAGAGTGCGATGGACGCCATGCGTGCAGACGGTTCGGCGGCGAAGATTTCGGAAAAATGGTTCGGCAAAGACATCATTGAAAGCCCGGCGCCTGCTGTGGCGCCAGCGGCCAAATAACAACGCACTTGCAAACCCCGGCGCGGATTCATCCGCGTCGGGGTTGTCACGATGGAATATCTGCTTTCGATCATAGGGCCGCTGCTGAGCGGTGCGGTGGTTACGCTCAAGGTGTTTTTTATCACCTTGGTGCTGGCGTTGCCGTTGGGGCTGATGCTGGCGATGGTGCGGCTCTCGCGGTATCGCGCCGCCAGCGGCATCGCCAACGGTTATATCTGGCTGATGCGCGGCACGCCGCTGATGCTGCAAATGTTGTTCATCTATTTCGCGCTGCCGTTCGTGCCGGTGATCGGAATCCGGCTGCCGGATTTTCCGGCGGCAATCGTCGCGTTCGTGCTCAACTACGCCGCCTACTTTGCCGAGATATTTCGCGGCGGTATTCAGTCGATTGATCGCGGTCAGTACGAAGCGGCGAAAGTGTTGGGGCTGAATTACGGGCAAACCATGCGGCGCATCGTCTTGCCGCAAGTGGTCAAACGCATTCTGCCGCCGATCAGCAACGAAACCATCACATTGGTCAAAGACACCTCGCTCATCTACGTGCTGGCGATGAACGACTTGTTGCGCACGGCGCGCGGCATCGTGCAGCGCGATTTCACCACGTCGCCGTTTTTGGTGGCGGCGGTGTTTTATCTGGTGATGACGCTGGTGCTGACGGTCGTCTTTCAACGGATGGAAAAAAGGTACGCCGTTTACGATGACTGATAGCCCAACCGACCAACTCATGATCGCCGCGCGCGACATTCACAAACGTTTCGGTACGCTGGAAGTGCTGAAAGGCATTTCGCTGGACGTGAAAAAAGGCGACGTGATCGCCATCATCGGCCCATCGGGATCGGGCAAGAGCACCTTTCTGCGCTGCCTCAACCATCTCGAAACCATCGACGGCGGCAGCATCGAAATCGAAGGCGACACTCTGGTTTCGACCGAAGCGAACGGCGCTTGCCGCTACGCGCCGGACGCCACCGTGCAACGCATCTGCCGCAAGATGGGCATGGTGTTTCAGCAATTCAATCTGTTCCCGCATTTGACGGTGATGCAAAATTTGATCGAAGCGCCGGTTGTCGTCAAGGGAATGAACCGCGACGCGATCATTCCGAAAGCCGAAGCGTTGTTGCGCAAAGTGGGGCTGCTCGAAAAACGCGACAGCTATCCGTCGCGCTTGTCGGGCGGACAGAAACAGCGGGTGGCGATTGCGCGGGCGTTGGCGATGGAGCCGGACATTTTGTTGTTCGACGAACCGACCTCGGCGCTCGATCCCGAATTGACCGGCGAAGTGTTGCGCACCATTCGTCAACTCGCCGAAGAACGGATGACGATGCTGGTGGTCACCCACGAAATGGCGTTTGCCAGAGAAGTGTCAACGCAAACGGTTTTCATGGACGACGGCGAAATCGTTGAAGCGCGCGCTCCCGCCGAATTGTTCGCGCATCCCGAGCAACAGCGAACCAGGGCGTTCCTCGAACACATGTTGTAATGAGTTTTTGTAGCGTGGCGTAGCGTGGATAGAGCGTAGCGAAACCCACGGAGCCATTATCATTATTTTCCCTCTCCTGCCCTTCGGGCACCCTCTCCCACAAGTGGGAGAGGGGAAACCCACGGGAAACCCCACGGGAAACCCACGACGCCACCGTTTACTTGATCTTCATTCCGACTTGCGCGCCGCTGTCCGGTTGCAGCAGGAAAATACCGGGCGCGTCGGGCGAAGACGCGGCCAGCACCATGCCTTCGGAGACGCCGAATTTCATCTTGCGCGGCGCGAGGTTGGCGATGGCGACGGTGTGTCGGCCGATCAGTTGTTCGGGTTGGTAGGCGCTGCGGATACCGGCGAAAACGGTGCGCGGTTTTTCTTCGCCGAGATCGAGGGTCAGCTTCAACAATTTGTCGGAACCTTCGACGGTTTCGGCGTGCAGAATCTTGGCAACGCGCAGATCGACTTTCATGAAGTCGTCGATGGCGATGGTGTTGGAAGCCGTCGGCGCTGGCGTCGGCGTTGCGGGCGCAACGGCGCTGCTCTTTGTTGCAGGCGCAGGCTTTTGCGTGGTTGCCGCTGCCGCCGCGACTTTTTGCGCTTGCGCTTCCAGCAGACGGTCAACGTGCAGCTTGGGGTCGATGCGGGTCATCAAGTGGGTGTAATCGTTGATGGCGTGACCGGCGGGCAGCGCGGTTTTGGTTTCGCGCCAATTCAGCGGCGCGATGTTCAAGAATTGCTCAGCTTCGCCAGCGAGTTTCGGCAGGATCGGTTTGAGATACAAGGTCAACAGCCGGAAAACTTCGAGCGCTACCGAGCAGGTGTCGTGCAGCGCGGCGCGTTCGACATCGGTCAGCGCGTCGAAGCGTTTGGCGAGCGTCCACGGCGCTTGCTGATCCCAGTAAGCGTTCATCTTGTCGGCAAGTTCCATGATTTGCCGCACGGCGGCGGAGAACTGGCGCTTGTCGTAGAGCGCCGCGATGGCGCTGGCTTGTTGCAAGGTTTCTTGCGCGATCGGCAGGGCAGCAAAATTTTTGCCGAGCCGGTTGTCGAAATACTTTTTAAGAAACGTCGCGGTGCGGCTGGCGATGTTGACGTATTTGCCGATCAGATCGCTGTTGACGCGAGCGATGAAATCATCGGGATTGAAATCGAGATCTTCGACGTGTTCGTTCAGTTTGGCGGCGAGGTAATAGCGCAACCATTCGGGGTTCAAGCCCAGATCGAGGTACAGTTCGGGACTGATGCCCGTCCCGCGCGACTTCGACATTTTCTCGCCGGAGAAAGTGATGAAGCCGTGCACGAACACGTTGTCCGGCACATGGTACGGCGCACCGGCGAATTTCAGCATGGCCGGCCAGAACAAGGTGTGAAAGTAAATGATGTCTTTGCCGATGAAATGGTATTGCTCGATGCCGGGGTCGCGCAAAAAATCTTCGAGCGCGATGCCTTCTTGTTGCAGCCGCGCTTTCAAACTGGCGAGGTAACCGATGGGCGCGTCGAGCCAGACGTAAAAGTATTTGCCGGGCGCGTCGGGAATTTCGATGCCGAAATACGGCGCGTCGCGCGAGATGTCCCAATCGACGAGTTTGTTTTCTTCGCCGTCGCCGCCGAGCCATTCGCGGATTTTGTTGCTGACTTCGCTCTGCAAGCGGTGATGCTGCGTCCAGTCGCGCAGGAAGGCGAGGCACTGCGGGTCGGAGAGTTTGAAGAAAAAATGTTCGGAAGTTTTCAACACCGGCGTTGCGCCCGACAGGGTCGAGTAGGGGTTGACCAGTTCGGTAGCGTTATAGACCGTGCTGCAATGTTCGCAGGCGTCGCCGTATTGATCCTTGGCGCCGCACTTCGGGCATTCGCCCTTGATGTAGCGGTCGGGCAGAAACATGCCTTTGACCGGATCGTAAAACTGCTCGATGGTTTTCGGATAAATCAGGCCGCGCGCTTTGAGTTTGCGATAAATGTCGCACGACAACTCGGCGTTTTCCGGCGAATCGGTGCTGTGCCAATGGTCGAAGCTGATGAGAAAGCCGTTCAGACACTTCGGGCGCGTGGCGGCGATGCGCGCCACCAGCGCTTGCGGCGTGATGCCTTCGGATTCGGCTTTGAGCATGATCGGCGCGCCGTGCGTGTCGTCGGCGCCGACGAAGTACAGACGATCGGCTTCAGTCAACTGCAAGCGAACGTGGCGCACCCAGATGTCGGCCTGGATGTACTCCATGACGTGGCCGATGTGAAACGCGCCGTTGGCGTACGGCAATGCTGTTGATATAAAAATTCGGCGGGGGCGGGGCGTTGCGGACGGCATAATCGGATTTGTTGAAAAGCAAAGCATCATTCTAGCAAAGCGCGCCGTCCGGCCTCACGTTTTAAGTGCAAATTGCCGATTATCCAAGCTAAAATACAACATTTCGCGCTGCTTTTACGCAGCGCATGATGAACTGGAGCAACCATGACGTCCCTTGAAACCGACGTGCAATCGTGTCTGAAAACGCTGATCGACCCCAACACCGGCAAAGATTTTGTGACCGGCAAGAGCGTCAGGAAAATCACGGCAGCGGATGGGAAGGTGCAGGTCGATATCGAACTGGGCTATCCGGCGGCCAGCCAGATCGCGGCGGTGCAAAAGCAGATCGAAGACGCGCTGAAGAAACTGGCGGGCGTCGAAAAAGCGAGCGTGAACGTGAGCCAGCGCATCGTCGCGCACGCGGCGCAGCAGGGATTGAAGTTGCTGCCCGGCGTGAAAAACGTGATCGCGGTGGCGTCCGGCAAAGGCGGCGTCGGCAAATCGACCACGGCGGTGAATCTGGCGCTGGCGTTAGCGGCGGAAGGCGCGAAAGTCGGCATGCTCGACGCGGACGTGTACGGCCCGTCGCTGCCGATGATGCTGGGCATCGACGGCGCGCCGACTTCGGTGGACGGCGAAAGCATCGAGCCGCTCGAAGCGTATGACTTGCAAGTGATGTCGATTGGTTTCATGGTCGATGCGGACACGCCGATGGTGTGGCGCGGGCCGATGGCGACGCAAGCGCTCGATCAACTGCTGCGTCAAACGAAATGGCGCGACCTCGATTATCTCGTCGTCGATCTGCCGCCGGGAACCGGCGACATTCAGTTGACGCTGGCGCAGAAAGTGCCGGTGACCGGCGCAGTGATCGTCACCACGCCGCAGGATATTGCGCTGATCGACGCGCGCAAAGGCTACAAGATGTTCGAGAAAGTCGGCGTTCCGGTGGTCGGCATCGTCGAGAACATGAGCGTTCACATTTGCTCGAACTGCGGCCAAGTCGAGCGCATTTTCGGCGAAGGCGGCGCGGCCAAGATGGGCGCGGATTATCACTTGCCGGTGTTGGGCGCGTTGCCGCTCGACTTGAGCATTCGTGAGCAAGCCGATTCGGGACACCCGACGGTGGTGAGCGACCCTGACGGCAAAGTCGCGGCCATCTACAAGGAAATCGCGCGCAAAGCGGCGGTGGCGATTGCCGGCAAAGCGGTGGACTTCTCATCGAAGTTTCCGAACATCGTGGTACAAAACACTTGAGAATGAAAAACGGGCGGGAGACAACATGATCAAATCAGACAAATGGATTCGCCGGATGGCGACGCAGCATCACATGATCGAGCCGTTTGAGTCGGGACAGGTGCGGCAAGTCAACGGCTCGCGCATCGTGTCGTATGGCACATCGAGCTACGGTTACGACATTCGCTGTTCGCGTGAATTCAAGATTTTCACCAACATCAATTCGACCATCGTCGATCCCAAACATTTCGACGAAAAAAACTTCGTCAACTTCGAGGGCGACGTTTGCATCATTCCGCCGAACTCGTTTGCGCTGGCGCGAACGATTGAATACTTTCGGATTCCGCGCAACGTGTTGACCATTTGCCTGGGAAAATCGACTTACGCGCGTTGCGGCATCATCGTCAACGTCACGCCGTTCGAGCCGGAATGGGAAGGCTTCGTTACGCTGGAGTTTTCCAACACCACGCCGCTGCCGGCCAAGATTTACGCCAACGAAGGCGTGGCGCAAGTGTTGTTCTTCGAGTCCGACGAAGAATGCGAAACGTCGTACAAGGATCGCGGCGGCAAATACCAGGGGCAAACGGGCGTCACGTTGCCGAAGATGTAGGAGAGAGAAATGAAATTCCGTTTTCCCGTTGTGATTATCGACGAAGATTTCCGCTCGGAGAACACCAGCGGTTTGGGCATTCGCGGCTTGGCGCAAGCCATCGAAGCAGAGGGCTTCGAGGTGTTGGGCGTGACGGCTTACGGCGATTTGTCGGTGTTCGCGCAGCAACAAAGCCGCGCCTCGGCGTTCATTCTGTCGGTGGACGACGAAGAATTTTCGGGCGAAGCGGCAGAGCAGACGGTCGCCAATCTGCGCGCGTTTGTCGAGCAGATTCGCCATCGCAACGCCGACATTCCCATCTTCTTGTACGGCGAAACGCGAACGTCGCAACACATCCCGAACGACGTGTTGCGCGAATTGCACGGCTTCATTCACATGTTCGAAGACACGCCGGAATTCATCGCGCGCCATGTGGTGCGCGAAGCGCGCGCCTATCTCGACGCGCTGCCGCCGCCGTTCTTCCGCGCGCTGACGCATTACGCGGCGGACGGCTCGTACTCGTGGCACTGTCCGGGACATTCGGGCGGCGTCGCGTTTCTGAAAAGCCCGGTCGGGCGAATGTTTCATCAGTTCTTCGGCGAGAACATGTTGCGCGCCGACGTGTGCAACGCCGTCGATGAGTTGGGGCAGTTGCTCGATCACACCGGCCCGGTAGCGGCGAGCGAACGCAACGCGGCGCGAATTTTTCACAGCGACCACATGTTTTTCGTCACCAACGGCACCTCGACCTCGAACAAGATCGTCTGGCACTCGACTGTCGCGCCGGGCGACATCGTGGTGGTGGATCGCAACTGCCACAAATCGGTGCTGCACGCGATCATTATGACCGGCGCGATTCCGGTGTTTCTGATGCCCACGCGCAACCACTACGGAATCATCGGGCCGATTCCGAAATCGGAATTTTCGTGGGAGAACATCAAAAAGAAAATCGCCGCGCATCCTTTCGCCAAAGATCAGAAAGCGCAACCGCGCGTGTTGACGATCACGCAGAGCACTTACGACGGCATTCTCTACAACGTCGAAGAAATCAAGGAAGAACTGGACGGCAAGATCGACACGCTGCATTTCGACGAAGCGTGGTTGCCGCACGCAGCGTTTCATGATTTTTACGGCGATTACCACGCCATCGGCGAAGGGCGGCCGCGCTGCAAAGAGTCGATGGTGGTTTCGACGCAATCGACGCACAAACTGCTCGCCGGATTGAGTCAGGCGTCGCAGATACTCATTCAGAACTCGGAGAAACGTTCGCTCGATTTGCCGCGCTTCAACGAAGCGTACTTGATGCACACCTCGACCAGCCCGCAGTACGCAATCATCGCATCGTGCGACGTGGCGGCGGCGATGATGGAGCCGCCGGGCGGCACCGCGCTGCTGGAAGAATCGTTGCAAGAAGCGATGGATTTTCGGCGAGCGATGCGCAAGATCGGCGACGAATGGGCGTCGAGCAAAGACGATTGGTGGTTCAAAGTGTGGGGTCCCGACGCCTTGCCGGAAAACGGCATGGGCGAACGCGAACAATGGATGTTGCACGCCAACGAACGTTGGCACGGTTTTGGCGATTTGGCGCCGGGCTTCAACATGCTCGACCCGATCAAGGCAACGCTGATCACGCCGGGGCTGGACATCGACGGCTCGTTTGCCGATGTCGGCATTCCGGCGGGCGTGCTGACGAAATACCTCGCCGAACACGGCATCATCGTCGAGAAAACCGGACTGTACTCGTTCTTTATCATGTTCACCATCGGCATCACCAAAGGCCGCTGGAACACGCTGGTCACCGAACTGCAACAATTCAAAGACGCCTACGATGCCAACCTGCCGCTGTGGCGCGTGATGCCGGAGTTCATCGCCAAACATTCGCTGTACGAAAAAATGGGCTTGCGCGATCTGTGCCAACAGTTGCACGATTTCTACAAAGCCTACGACGTGGCGCGACTCACCACCGAGATGTACGTGTCGCCGGTCGAACTGGCGATGCGACCGGCGGAAGCGTGGGCGAAAATGGCACACCGCGACATCGAGCGCGTGATGATCAACGACCTCGAAGGACGGGTCACAGCCATGCTGGTAACGCCCTATCCGCCGGGAATTCCGCTGCTCATTCCGGGCGAACGCTTCAATAAACAAATCGTCCACTTCCTGCAATTCGCGCGCGAACTCAACCACACCTTTCCAGGCTTTGAAACCGACATCCACGGGCTGGTGTCGGAAGTGGTCGATGGCAAGAAACGGTATTTCGTTGATTGCGTGATCGAGTAGCAGGGGTGCGGCGCGAATTCCACGATGTAGGGGCGGCATTCTGCCGTTCGTGATGTTTCATTCGCAGGGGCGGGCTTCATGCCCGCCCTGTTGTTTTTTCCCTCTCCCATTTATGGGAGAGGGTGCCTCGAAGAGGCGGGAGAGGGCGTAGGTTGGCGGTGAGCGCAGCGAACCCCAACGGGCCGGTGTTTCGTAGGGGCGACCGTCCTCGGTCGCCCGCCCTTACGGATTTCCGCTTACGCGAGAGAAGCGGCAATGTCTGCTCCGTCATTGCGAGGAGCGCAGCGACGAAGCAATCCGGAAAATAACGGTACGAAGGCCTGGATTGCTTCGCTTCGCTCGCAATGACGCTGTGCCTTTTCCTGCCTCTCGCCTGAGCGCGGGCGACCGAGGACGGTCGCCCCTACACCCTCTCCCATAAATGGGCGAGGGGAACAAATCATGAGCTTTGACCACCCCGTCGGCTTCGCCGACACCCCGCCCAGGATGGAATTGAGCGGTGCAATCGCGGCAGCGGCGCAAGCCTTCAACGTAGAGGTAACAAAAAGAAAATGGCTATTGTTTGGTCTTGTTCTACAGTGTAAATTACGGAGAGCGCCTTCACCAACCAAATAAAATTGCATCAGAGAGGCGCGATGTTTTAACCGCGACGCAGGAATGCGTCTCCTTTTTCCCTGGCTTGAATGCTGAACGGAACGTCGGCCTTCTGCGGACAGGGATTGCAGTCTTTTTTTTCAAGGAGGAGTTCTTTCATGAAACGAATATTCACCCCCATTTTGAGCGCAGCGCTCCTGCTGGCCGGGCTGCTGGTCATGGCCTTGCCCGCGCAGGCGCAGACAGCTTACGTGGATGAAAACGGTGTCTCGCACACCTCGCCCGCCACCGCTACGGCGCTCGGCGGCGGCCACACCATCACGCTCGACGATGCAGGCGCCAACCAAGGCTGGTACATCACCGATTGTGGCGGCGGCGCTTCCATCACGCGCACCGACACCATCACCGTCTCCGGCGACGTGAAACTGATTCTGGCCGACGGTTGCAGACTGACCGTGACTGCAGTGCTACTCAGCGACGACGCTGGCATCAACGTTTCA
>Ga0123357_10005744_pt1 | contig 14942 bp, 5 predicted proteins | sample TergutEmb28metaG_FD_89873 | JGI IMG/M metagenome (GOLD analysis project Ga0123357, IMG submission 89873) | Embiratermes neotenicus P4 segment gut microbial communities from Petit-Saut dam, French Guiana - Emb289 P4 | ecosystem: Host-associated > Arthropoda: Insects > Digestive system > Gut ...
AATGTAAATTATTCCTTTTTGGGTAATTCCCCGGCGTCTGAGTTCTAATTGCCGACGTTTCGGAACTCACTATCGGTTCCATCTTCATAGGCAGGTGAATGAAGTACTTCATTCTCCTGCCTATGAAGATGGAACTGATAGTGAGTTCCGAAACGTCGGCAATTAGAACTCAGACGCCGGGGAATTACCCAAAAAGGAATAATTTACATAATTGCTGTTTGTTCTGAGATCCATTTATTACCGATATTATCATTCTGAATGTAGAAATTAGCGAATATTTGTAGACACAACTTGGCTTTAAACGTATAAATGAGGGTGACCGTCCCTGAAAATACTTTCACGTAAAGTCTTCCACTTTTTGGCCACAGAACATAATAACCTTTTTAATAATTTCCAATAATTACAACACTTCATGATCCCAACAACAGTAAAAAATTAATTTCCTTAATAGAGAAATGTTTTGTATGAATTGTTTAATATTATTTTAGTAATGATAATATTGATAATAAATATATATTAACTGCAAATGAATTGTCGCCCGGTGGCAGTGGTTATTATGTATTTACATAAATATTAAATTAGGATCTAAAGAATTTAAGTCGGGAGGCCTACATGAGAAGCATGCAGTAGCAAACTTGGAGTCTTGGGAACCATCTCAGCATTTACTTTTAGGCACAAGGAAACCAAGAAAAACCTGTGCCGAGGTGGCCGGTCGCAGGACCTTCCGGAAACTGACTTCTAGCCAGCAGTCAGGCAACTAAATTACGTAAAACAACAATACACAAATAGTAAAATAATACACATGAGGTAACAAAAATACATACAAGATAATATCACAATACACAAAAGACCAAATACAGTTGGCAACAACGCACATAGGAAAAACAACACATGGGTAAGGATGTACTGTACCTAGTTTCTAGTATTGTTACTCCACAGGTATAACAATCCAATTTTTACAGGATCTTCACTTCACTTCACCAAATGTACATACCCTTCACGTTACGCTCCGAATTATCCTCCTTCACTGCATTACACTTCACTTCACTTCACTTCACTTCACTTCTCTTCACGTCACCTTTAATATTCACTTTGACATTCTTTAAGATTTCGTATCTTTGATTATCCTCCCTTTATGCAAATAATGAGTGGCAATTTCGGACGATTTTGAGAATGAAAAAGTGTGACTCCCGCAGTGAGTGAACTGGATGATTTAAGGAGTAGTTTCACGTTCCGACCCCCTTATTTCCCGGAAGGAATCCCCAGATCTCAATAGGAGAGATGTCGCTTTGAGTGCTGTCACCTTAAACAGGAAGATCTAGTAGTTTGCTGAGCTTCGTACTTAAACTATGGGAGTGTTCCGAGTAAAACCTTTCCATTATTAATTACCTACTACGGAGAGTATATAAAGAATGATGGAAGGGTAAAGATTTGAGAGAAATGTTTAAATTATATGATTAATAAAGAAAAGGTTTACTGAATCTTCATTATATGTCAAATCATTCGATGCAAGTTTAAGCACAACTCGCATAGTGGCCGGTAACACTGTGCTCTAACATTCATTCAAGTGGAAGGCGTACAAATTTGGACATCTTCTAACTTGGATTAGAAAGTTCCGTATCTTGAAATGTTAGTACAAGTTTTTTTTTTAAGTTTTAAGGAATGGTGGAAACTATTTTTAGAACATGTGCCATCGAACAAAACCAATTTATGGGGACAATTTCCCTTTCTGTCCTTCCTACTGTTGTAAGAAAAGAAAATAATTCTCCATACATCACAACACGTGTTTGGTAACACAAAAATTTGCTACTACTCCTACTACTATTATTATTATTATTACTTCTACTACTACTATTACTCCTACTTCTACACCTACCCCTACTCCTACTGCTGCTACCACTACTACAACTACTACTCCTACTACTACTCCTCCTACTACTAATACTAATACTCTTCCTACTACTATTACTTCTACTAATACTACTCCTCCTCCTACTACTAATGCTAATACTCTTTCTACTACTACTACTACTACTACTAACACTATTACTCCTACTTCTACTCCTACCACTACTATTACTACTCCTCCTCCTACTAATACTACTACTACTCCACTTCCTCCTACTCCTCCTACTATTACTAATACTCTTCTTACTAATATTACTACTATTAATACTCCTCCTCCTCCTCCTACTACTACTACTACTACTACTACTACTACTACTACTACTACTACTAATGCTACTAATATTCTTTCTACTACTACTATTACTACTCTTCCTCCTCCTCCTCCTACTACTACTACTACTACTACTCCATGGCGCAGATTCTCTCTTGAGAAGCTAACCAGTTTGCAGCTAGTGAAGAAATTACCCGTATTTTAAGGGAACCGAAGGTTCATGTCCTCATTCACAAGTGCCTGCTACCTGTCCCTATCCTGAGCCAGTTCTATCCAGTCTATAATCTCACATAACACTATTTCTGAAACACAAATATTTGTGCTACATAGTCAGAGGCACTTTGTTATCTTGCAATATTGGTTAGAAATATTTTGCCCTTGAACTCTCCACATCCATATCCTGATGCCTTGTAACGTGGTGCAGAAAAGTATTTAAAGTTTCAAGTGTTCCTTATTGTGTTTGTAAACGAAGGCAACTTCATTGATAGTAGACGCCTGCTACTGGCATCAACTGATATCTGGGTGTGAAGAAGATCCTGCTTGGAAGTTCGGACTGCCAGTCCGGCTAAAGCAGCTCGGAGTAACATAAGTGCCAGGCAGCTGCCCATCAATATACGTAAAGTTCCCAGTCTGATTACGTGTAGAAAACTTGGTAACTAAGGAGAAGAAATGATGTGCATAGATGTGGGCACACCTTTTGTGTTGACAGTCGCATTACCTTGAGACATCGTCCCATTCGACTGCGTTGCTTGAACCTTTCTTTACGTACTGTAAAAACCTTAGTTTATAATTGCCGGTCCTAGTGGCCGCGCGGTCTAAGGAATAGGTCTGCGGCCGCTCGCCTGTTGAGATTGTGGGTTCGGAACAGAAACGGAGACTTCTTGTGGCAAACTTACTTTGTGTCTTGGACATGCCATAGAACAATGAATGAATGGTTTGTGACTTCACACATTTTCAGGTATATAATTAGACAACACGCCCTTGGTGTAATTCCCAATTAGGCATAAAATATATAACCACACATCAGTGCATTGACTCTTTGAAAGGGACATACGGTCTTTAAGGCTATCCCAGTGAATCGGGATTGTGTCCGATGTTATAAATATTGCCCCAGTTATAGGAATCTCTACATAGTAGATGTGTGGGATACTGCCGACAAATAGTCCGACCACAACATCGGAGTGGTATGTGAATGGTGGGACATTGTGCTTCGGACAAATAACATAGAATCACGTACCTTCCTTTGCGGATATAAATATTGACTATCTCAATGCTAACGGGACTCAGACCAGTAATGGATCCGAAGGGTGCTACTGTAATCATCAGAAGTACTGAAATAATATCAATACGATCCCCTTTCCCATTGTCAGCATTGTATCTTTGTTTTAATTCTCTGATATCTTGTCTATTAAACTATGTGCTACTGTACCATAGGCATACATGGATGAAGTAAAAAAAAAATATATCCCACCGGGGGCATGTATGTCTCTCTGTTGTGAGCGTTGTGTGTTGAAATGTACAAGTCTCTGAGACGAGCCGATCACTCATCCAGAGGAGTCCTACCGACTATAGTGAATCGTTTGGTGTTATCTAGAGAGCTCGTGAATGAGGAGGCCATGGCCCACTGGAGGCTGATGTGCCAAAAACACAAACAAAAAATTAAACAGTTTTTTGTAACCATTTCGATAGCCTAATGATTTAGCCTTAACTAATTTAATTACTTGCCTTTCAGTCTTCAATAAAACAAGTAATCGCAAATCCATTTGTCACGTTTTAGCAACAATTCTTCTCAGAGTACAGTCTGTATGTTTGATCTGTGAGGACAATCAGTGGTGCAGTTGGTTGAACCAGTGCGCTACAACCCAGAATATCTTGGATTCGATTCCAAATGAGGTATTTGGGATTTTTCAATGACTTATTCCTTTCGAGTTAGATTCAGCCTCTAACAGAAAACTGTAACAGTACGTCTCGTTGGGGTAAACGTGGCCGGTGTATAGGGCTGATAACTTTGGCGCCTTCATGTGCTAATTGTTTACGAATTCTGGGAGTCTCAACCTCCTGGATTCCTCAAGTCCTATCCAGCCCTGTAATTGGATAACATCGAACTGTAGGGGTTTTCTGAGTGTATGATTTACGGGTAATGATTTTGACTTAAGTTTTGGTATTTTAGAGACATTTGCCCTTACGGGCTCCGGAAACTCACAAGAATCTCGGTAAAGTTGACACCATGATCGATATTCGAAAAGCATTCTTTCACAATAAGAAAAACATTTACATTTGTTGTAAAGTTGTGAATAAATATTGGTATCAAGTCGCTCTTAAGCGAAACAGTACTTGTGGGGGCTGATACAAGAGAGAGAATACAAAAACGAAGGGAGTTCTGTGTCGTGCCAGTCTAGCATACTGCCGGCAGTTCTGTGTCGTGTCAGTCTAGCAAACTGCCGGCGGTGTCAGCACTGCTGTCAGGCGACCAGTGGTTATGCAAAGCCTACTGATAGCGTAGACAATGGACTGCCATCTCCCTCAGTCCCGAATAGGACGGCCGAATCTGCCGGAACGCGCGGAGAGAATTTAGTGCCGGTTGACGCAACTCGTCGTTCTTACCTTCCGTCAAGGAGCATGTAAAGTGTAATGAACCGGAATTTTTTCGCATTGATGCGAATGGAAGAGTCATTTCTCAGTTCTGTTTCTTTCTTTGCTGCAAAGGCAAGAAAATAGAGACGTACTGGTGAAGTAAACGAATATAGACATGCCGTGTGAATTGGACCACATCTGTCACATTGTTACTGTAGTGACCTTACACTTGCTGCGTACCGGAACACCGTTTTTACCGGTTCGGAGCAGTTCACGCATCCCCGAATTGAGCAGCATACAGAAATGAATCAGGTTAGATGAGAATTCAACATTAAGTTGAACTTGTCGTTTTGAACCAGGTGGATTAGATGAACTTAGCGTGACCTTTTGCAGACTTGATGTACGGAGGTGTGGAACTTCATACTCTATACTTACTAACCAACTAACAAAATAGCTAAATTCCGATCCCAGAGGCTGCGATGTCTAAGACATGTGTCTGCAGCCGCTGGCTTGTTGGGTTTGCCTGTTCGAATCCAGCCGCGGACATTGAAATCTCTGTTATATTAATTTTGTGTGTTTTCAGTTAGATATATCCGTGTTGGGCTGATCATTCGCCCAGTGGAGTCCTACGGATTGAGTTTTGTATGTGTGAGCATGAATTCTCTAAATTGAAAGAGTCCTGGCCCACTAAGAGCTGTCAAACCATAGAAAACCCTGTCTAAATAAACAAATCAGTAACCAACAAACAAACTCGTGACAAAGCTTACTTCTTTCACACACTTCTGTTGGGTATGTGTTTGCTTTACGTTATACCTGCATTTTGCTGCACGTCTAGGTCCTGAAATCAACATCAGTGTCTTCCGAGTCGCAGAGTGAAAAATATCCAGATTCTGGTTTGGTGATTTTGGTTGTGAAGTGTTGTGTTGTTTTGTTGTGAAGTGTTGTGTTGTATTGTTGTGAAGTTTTGTGTTGTATTGTTGTAAAGTGTTGTGTTGTATTGTTGTGAAGTGTTGTGCTATATCGTTGTGAAGTTTTGTGTTGTTTTGTTGTGAAGCGTTGTGTTGTATTGTTGTGAAGTGTTGTGTTGTATTATTTGAAGTGTTGTGTTGTATTATTGAGAATTATTGTGTTGTATTGTTGAGAATTGTGTTGTATTGTTGTGAAGTGTTGTGTTGTATTTTTGTAAATTATTGTGTTGTATTGTTATTAAGTGTTGTGTTGTAAGGTGTGAAGTGTTGTGTTGTACTATTGCGAAGTTCTGTATTTCTTTGAAATGTTGGGTTGTACTTTTGTGAAGTGTTGTGTTGTATTTCTTTGAAGTGATGAGTTGTATTTTTGTTAAATAATGTGTTGTATTGTTGCGAATGTTTGTGTTGTATTATTGTGAAGTGTTGTATTTCTTTGAAGTGTTTGGCCGTACTTTTGTGAAGTGTAGTGTTGTATTTCTTTGAAGTGTTGAGTTGTATTTTTGTGAAATATTGTGTTGTGTTGGTGCGAAATTTGTGTTTTATTGTTGTGAATTTTTGTGTTGTATTTTGTGAATGGTTAAGTTGTATTATTGTGAATTTTTTATCATATTTTTGCGAATTGTTTGTTGTATTTTTTGGAGTACAGTGTTGTATTTTTGTGAAGTGTTATGTTTATTGTTGTGATGTGTTGCATTTTTGTGGTGTATTTGGGTATTGTTATGTAATATTGTGCTGTATTGTTGTGAAGTGTGTTTTATTACAGTGAAGTGTTGTGTTGTACTGTTGTGAAGTGTTATGTTGTGTCTCCAAACGAGGGCAGCCAGGCCTGACATTCCAGCAAAAGTAAGTAGGATATTGCATTGCGATATGTACTGTAAATATCGTTGACAGCTTTCGGCAAGGTTTGGTGTAATTGGGGTTCCTTCATAATTTTTGCGGTACCTACATGATGAACTGGAGTACCCATATGTTTGATTGGTGTATCAATATGTTTAATTGGGGTACCTGCATATATAATTGGGGTAACTGCATGTTTAATTGGGGTACCTGCATGTTTAATTGGGGTACATAAATATTTAATTGAGATACATTATATATTTGACCCTCTAAACGCCAAGTTAAATCCCATCTGCCCTGTGATAACATTATTCGGAGCTCACCATATTCTCCACGTTAGCAGGTAAAGGGTTAATTGGGATACCTATACATTTAATTGGGCTACCTGTATGTTTAATTTGGTGCCTATAGGTTTAATTAGGCAAAACTCCCGTTACAATTAGATTTTGTGTGTAAGGTTCTTCTGTAACATTTTCAAATAATCGCCATATTAATATCGTTCAAACTATGTTCCACGTTTCTGACTTGTGTTCGTTATGCTTTTATTTCTTATAGCTATATTACTGTTTGGGATTAAGCTGTTACACTGCCCGTATGGTATCACTATGGCAGTGCATGTTTGGGAGGAGTTCTGACAGACTGCCACAGATAACACTAACTACGTAACTAAATAGCTAGATTTCCTAAGCTCATGAGACAGTTAGGAATATTTTGTTAGCAATTTAGACCACTGCGGTTATTGACACACTAAACATAAAATATCCTTTACTTACTTACTCCATGGTGTAGAGTCCTTCTTGAGAAGCTAACTGGTTTGCAGCTAGTTAAGAAATAACTTCGCATTTCACGTAACCCGAAGGTTCATTACAGCACTCACAAGCGTCCGTCAACTGTCTGTATCCTGGGCCAGCCCAATCCAGTCCATATACCCACATCCCACCTCCTGGAGATCTATGCTAATATTATCCACCCATCTACGCCTAGGTCTCCCCAGTGGTCTCCTTCCTTTCGATTTCCCCACCAACACCCTATACACCCCACTCTCCTCACCCATACGCGCCACATTCCCAGCCCATCTCAGTCTTTTCGATTTTATCGCCCGCACAATATTGGGTGAGGAATGAAAATCATTTAGCTCCTCGTTATGCAATCTCCTCCATTTCCCCTTTACCTCGTCCCTCCTAGGTCCAAATATTCTCAACAACACCATGTTCTCAAACACCCTCAGCTTCCTTTCCTCCCGCAATATCAGCGACCAAGTTTCACACCCATACAAAACAAGCAAAATTATACTTCTTTATATCTTGATCTTTAAATTTTGGATAGCAACCTAGAAGACAAAGGGTTCTGCACCGAATGATAGGAAGCATTTTCTGACCTAAATCTGCTATTAATTTCTTCCGCAATGGAATTTAACGTATGTTAAAATTGTTTCCAAATATTTAAACTCTTCCACCCTCTCGAAGATACTATTATCAATCCTCACACTGTGAATTCGTCCTGCATTCTGATCTCGAGACATGACCATGTACTTTGTTTTATCAGCACATACTTCCAGTCCAGTCTCCCTAGTAGCAGCTACTAAAGCTTCCGCATTTTCCTTTAGAATATGTATGTTTTCTTCCAATATATAAAAATCATCGACATAAACCAGAAGTTTTAAGCCATCCTGGTAAAATATCCTTTGTCATTAAATTTATCTAAATTTAGCTTATATAATGTCTCTTTGTGTTCCTTTAGCTCAGAATACAGTTTTACTATTTATTTACGCAACATTAACTAGATAATTCTTCCAGGCAGAAGGAATTTTAGTAATAAATTAAATTTTTTTAATTCCAGAACGCAGACGTCTCTGTATCGTGTAAATCTCCGGCACCCACTGAATTGCACCCCCCCCTCCCCCAGGCTCTCCGAATAATTTAAAAAAACAATCCCATTACAGGCCTGTTAAGGCCTTGACAGTTCTAGGAGTTTGAGGCTCCCAGATTTCAGGACAGTTGGCACATGAAGGTGGTAAGGCTGTTAGCCCTACGCATCGGCCGTCTTTACCCACATGAAATATTCTTGGTACTCATTTCTGTTAGAGACTGTGACAACACCAGGGCCTTAGTACGACCGGAAGAATACGTCAATGAAAAATTCCAATGCACCTTAGGGAATCGAACCCGCGACCTTCTGACTTTTAGCGCAGTGCCTCAGCAAACTGCACCACGTCTTGCCCCGTCTGGATAATTGAGGGAACAGAATATTTTCGATACGCCAAACCCTAGCGCCAAAACGATTCATCATTCTTCCATCACACGATGTAATTAGAACAGATATGAAATTTGTAAGTATAAGTTGCAGGCTCTTTACGGATACAGTTTTCTTGATATAAAATTAATGACTTTGAAATTGACTACCGATATCTATTTTAAGTTACTGCTTCTGTTATCTTGTTGACAGAATGCAGTTCAAAAACACAACTGACAGCACCCAAAATCACTGCCACGTTCATTCCATTTTACACTTCAATTGTATCAGCTAGTCGAAAGTCATGTGACGGCAAATACTTTCATCCAGTGCCTGACTGACGCCATCCGAACCCCAGTAATCGTACCTTGACCAAACTACCCTATCAATCAAATACTTGCATCCGGTGCCTGACTGACAACATTCGGTGCCTGACTGACACCATTCGGTGCCTGACTGACACTATACGGTGCCTGAATGACACCAACTGAACCCCAGTGATCGTACAGTACCTTGAACTAACTATCCTATCAATCAAACACTTGCATCCGGTGCCAGACTGACACCATCCGGTGCGTGACTGACGCCATCCGAACCCCAGTGATCGTACCTTGACCAAACTACCCTATCAATCAAATAATTACATCCGGTGCCTGACTGACACCATTCGGTGCCTGACTGACGCCATCCGGTACATGACTGACACCAACTGAACCCCAGTGATCGTACCTTGAACTAATTAGCCTATCAAACAAATACTTGCATCCAGTGCCTGAATGACACCATCCGAACCCCAGGGAGCGTACCTTGACCTAACTACCCTAGCAATCAAATACTTGCATCCGTTGCCTAACTGAAATCATCCGGTGACTGACTGACACCATCCAAACCCCAATGAGCTTACCTTGACCTAACTACCCTATCAGTGCTAAATGACTGGTAATTATTTCATGTATTTGATGCAGTGCTTGAATTCTTTTACTTACCAGAAGTCTAGTAATCTCAGGTTTTATCCTCAGTACTTCTTTTTCAAAAACTTCTACATTTGATTTAGTCCTTAAATACTTAAAATACGTGTTAATTAAACATACAGAGTTATTCATAAGTCCGTGAAACATTTAAAAATTCGCAACAAATAAACTACTCCACGGATCACGGTAGTTCTTACGCCGAAAGAGAGAGAAACTCTCCAAGATTTTTTTTTACATATTTCACAGATGCTCAATGTGTCCACATTTGGTAATACGGCAGACATCTATGCGATAGTCCACCTCGTTCCACACACGTGTCAACATATCACGGTCGACCAGGGCCACAGCCACGGTGATACGGTTGCAAAAATCTGGAGATTAGTGGGGAGTGGAGGCACAAAGACAGTATCCTTCAGAAACCCCACAGAAGAAAAATTCCTACGAGGTTAAATCCGGGGACCGACGTGACCACCGCATTGACGCGTCATTCTTTTTCCTGTGCGTCCTATCCACCTTTGTGTCAAGTTTCGATTGAGATACCCTCGCACGTCTTTGTATTGAGCCGGAGAGCCGTCTTGATGAAAGATGTAATCATTACTGTCTTCATTCAACTGTGGCATCAGCCAGTTTTCTGACATATTTCAGAGACTTATGAAAAATCCTGTATTAACACTGTGTTTACACTCTCCACACTATGATGTATAGCAATTTCATGTGCTACAGAAAACCACTAAGGCAGTGTGCAGTACCAAACCTAGTATTTATCGTGTACAATTAACCAAATTACTGTTCAATTTATAATTAAAACTCATGACTGGAAAATTCATTATTGTAGGAACAAATAATTTGTAACAGTAATGTTATTACAGTAATAGGGTAGTCAGTGAAATAATCACTCTAATAACCGGAAGACCAGGGTTCGTTCAACTTCTGTAGCTTTATCTGCTGTCCAGGTCTGATGGGTATTAATCATTTTCCCATTAAATGACTACCAGTCATATTTTTATGAAAATTTGATTTAGCAGAGGAGTAAAGATGACAGTTCAATATCATTTAGTATAAACAAGAAGGTAGGTTTCACCCTTTTTATTTGCCACTCAGGCCCTTAGGGTGAGTAGAGGTATAGCTCTAATCTTTCTACGACCTCAGCACTAGATGGGGTAGGGGGTCGGATCCACGCCCCATCCGTCTCTGCCCCGGGAAAGACCCGTTACCCATTGTACAGGAGCCTGGGTGCGTCATAGGGCTGGCCTGAATGGGCGAAAAATCTCGTCCCCACCGGGATTCGATTCCGGACCGTATAAAAGGGAAACATTTGAACAAATTTAACTTCATTCCACCGTAATTTTTCATGCCGTCTTTTTGAGGCAAGAGAGTAATTTACATTTGAAATTCGAAATTTAACTAGACATAAAAAATAGTTTTCTTAAAATAAGGGAATTTTTTCCACTATTTCAACTTAAATCCGAAATAAAATTACGCCCCGCACTGTAGCTGTACTAACTGTTGAAATATGAAGGTGTGCCAACCGTTGTGAAAGGAAGGTAATTCAGTGCGTAAGGAGAAGGAGAAAAAAATATATATATATAAAGCAACAGAGAAGCTGATGTGAATGTTCTGTGTCGAGAATGATCCAACTTGTGAATGATTGGGGCTGTCGGCATGAAAAGGGAGTCTTTTCAGCTCGAGAGGAATAAATGGCTTGGAAAAATGAGTGTAACGTAAACCGTAGACTGGAAGGGTGGTTAGAGAGAGAGAGAGAGAGCAGACAGGGAGCAAAATAACTTCTTATTTCTTCAGACACAAAAAGTAAAAAACTACGGGCGTAATTCCAAATATCTTCTTTCGCGTCGCACAAGCATTTTCTACAAACTATGACATTATTATCATTATTATTATTACTTACTTACTTGTGGTCCGGGTAGCTCAGTCGGTATAGCGACTGACTGATGGGCTGGACGCATCCGGGATCGAATCAGTCTGCAACGTGTTGTGCTCCGAGCCGTTCGCTCTGAGCATAAGTAGAGGACGGTGAAAGTGTGTGTGCAATTTCATTTCTAGTCTTGCAACTTTAGTGAGTGATTTTGTGAGCTAAGTAAGTATAATATTTTAGAGAAATGTGTGACAGACAAACTACGATAATATGTTCATTTACGTCCTTAGGCCAAGAATAAATACATTCCAAATCCATGAATGGTTATAGGAAACGGTCCGCCTAACAGAAGGCGACGTCCGTGTAATCCAGATAGATGGCCCCCTACGCAAATTGTATGTAAAGTTTGTGAATTCTGAACGTATGGTGCGAGTGCTACAGCCCATCCAAGGTGACCTAGACTTCCACCACGAGAATTGGGAAATTTCCAAAGTGACATTCGAAATCGCAGGAGTAGGGTCAAGACGGATTCTTGTGTCACCACTTCCCTCTCACGTTACTGAAACCCAGATAACAAATGGCATGTCCACATACGGATATATAAAAAAGATACACGACGAAGTGTCGTTGCATGCCTACAGATTTAAGGTAAAACCAGGCGTTAGACTCGTTGATATTAGTCTAAGGAAACATATTCATTCGCAAATAAAGTTAGACGGACACCGTGCTGTCATTTCATATGAGGGACAGCCCATGACATTTTACCGATGCAGTGAGCAGGGACACCAAATAAATGGTTACCAGAGTAGGAAAATTCCTGGAAGTCAACAAACCAGCTATGACGCGAATTCATGGACAAATATGGTCAAATGTGGTACCAAGAAGGCTCAATCGGTCGGCAACAATGGCACTAATGACGTTTCTCTATCCCCAAACGGAGAGGCACGTCGAGTCGTCGAATTTCAATCACCGTCGCTTGATCAAGACGCACACAACGAACAGGACCCCATGACCGTGGAACACCAACTATGCCCCCGGCAGACAAGGTAGTGTCCCTCTCTGATGATATAAATACGACAGACAACATTGTTTGGATGGATGAAGAGCAAAATTTGGCCCCACCCGACACCATGCAACATGCCCCAACACAAAGAATTGGTCTGATCTTATTTCCACTGAATCTGACGCTGAACGTGACCATGATAAACAAGGAAAGAAACGCGAAAAATCAAAACAAACATAGATGACAAACAAGAAGACAAGGAGAGCGATAACAACATAACAGATGCCGGGACTACTCAGCTTACCCAGACGACAAACCCAAGACGCCCAAAGAAAATCAAAGTATACAGAGATGTTCTGACGGCACGCGAAAGAACAAGAAGTCAACCGGGACTGAAAATGCTGCAAACCTTGCACCTTACGAACTTAAATATGTTATATACATACAAAACCGCAACTCTCAACATAAATGGGATCTCCGCACCCTTGAAGATGCAAATGCTTAACAACTTTTTATTACGAGAGGACATAGATATTGCGCTATTACAGGAAGTAACAAACAATGACTTCTCCTCCCTCTGTGGTTAAGAAGCATTAATTAGTGAAGGCATCGATAAAAGAGGTACTGTAATACTATTAAAAGAATGGATATCTCTCAGCAAAATCAAACGGCTACCATCCGGTAGAGGGATAGCAGGACTCTTCAAAGACACAAGGATAATGAATATTTACGCCCCATCAGGAGCAGAAAAAAAAACAAGAACGCGAAACATTCTTCACCCACGACCTTGCATATATACTTCTTGCAAGCTGTATGTTCCTGTTACCGTGCATCGAGAGCAAAGCATGAAGAAAGAATACCAACAACATGCAAAAATATAAATTATTTATTGTCAATTCCAGATGTCTATTATTGACTACTGTCTCGACATGTTTCGGGTATCTTTATGCCCATAATCAGGAGAAAAGACCACGTGTTACTGCATATAGGTTTTTACTGGTAGTGTTGGATGTGGCTGGTTGCGGTTCTGTGGTGCAACGTTGTAGGGTGTGAGCACTGTGAAGGTTGCTGCTCGAGCAGCAACCTTCACAGTGCTCACACCCTACAGCAACCTTCACAGTGCTCACACCCTACAACGTTGCACCACAGAACCGCAACCAGCCACAACCAACACTACCAGTAAAAACCTATATGTAGTAACACGTGGTCTTTTCTCTTGATGATGGGCATAAAGATGCCCGAAACATGTCGAGACAGTAGTCAATAATCAACATCTTTGAAAATAAATCATCTATATTTTTGCATCTTGTTGGTATTCTTTCTTCACTCTTTACTTCCTGCAAATTTAGGAGACATAGTGATAGCGGGCGATTTTAATTGCGTTACCTCTCCGTCGGACTGTAGTGGCACGTCTAATTTAAGCAAAGTCCTATCATCCACGATAGTGGGTTTAGCCCTTCATGATGTATGGGAATCACACCCTCAATAACTTCCATATACACACTACACGAAATTCGGTGCCACACGAATTGGTAGAATATATATAACAGACCCACTAAGGAAACGCAAGCAGGGAGCTGAAACAATTCTCGCTCCATTACTGAACACTTTGCCGTTGCAGTACTTCTGATATTTCCCCATCAGACCTGTCAGCGAAAAACACGATTATGGAAAATGAATAATAATAATATTTATATACTGCAATTGGGTTGTTGCCCGGTGGCAGTGGTTATTTTACATGTATACAAAACATGAAATTGGTTACTACTAAGTTTAAGTCGGGAGGACTACATGAGAAGCATGTGGTGGCAACTTGGAATCTTGCGAAACCATCTCAGCATTTACTTATAGACACAGTGGAACCAAGAAAAACCTGTGTCGAGCTGGCCGGTCGCAGGACCTTCCGAGTACTGACTTCTAGCCAGCAGTCCGGCATCTAAAGTAAAAAAAAACAGCAATTTCCACACAGTACAACAAATACACATAAGATAATACCTCCATTTTGGAGGATAACGCATTTCGTGACACGCTAAAGCTACTCTGGAGCAAATGCAAAATGACTGGAAAATATTATCCCAGCAAGACGTCACGGTGGGATCGATATGTTAAGCAAAGGATACGACAGAGCTTCCAGTGTGAGGGAGCATCGGGGAATCGTGGCAGGAAGATTTTTACTATGCAGCGATTCAATATGCAGTATGATTCTCCCCCCCCCCCCCCCCCCCCCCCCCCCGCTCCCTTATGATTCGAATCGATGAACTCCGGGAAAAAAAAAAAGCAAGACATCCATATACAACGTGTCAGG
>Ga0123357_10005746_pt1 | contig 14940 bp, 10 predicted proteins | sample TergutEmb28metaG_FD_89873 | JGI IMG/M metagenome (GOLD analysis project Ga0123357, IMG submission 89873) | Embiratermes neotenicus P4 segment gut microbial communities from Petit-Saut dam, French Guiana - Emb289 P4 | ecosystem: Host-associated > Arthropoda: Insects > Digestive system > Gut ...
GTCAAAGTTTCAAACTTCACTGGCCATTATCTCCGTAACCGTTCAACTTTGGACATAGGTGTTTTGGGTTATATCGGTATACTTTAACATAAGGAACACCCTCCCGAAGTCTGGCACATTCCTTCTGGGACACCCTGTATACAGGCTTCCACCTATATTTCATCATGACAATTACATTCTAAGATTCTGAACTGTAACATTACTAATTACCGTGGAACTCCTGCCTAATGTTCTGAATTTAAAATTTTTCCTCATTTTATGTTCATTTTCAATGATCCCAAGTCAATAAACTCTGTGTTAAATTTCCTCCACTTAAGCTTGTGCTCATTTTGGTGGTCAAATTCACTGATCCTTAAAGAAACCTTAAACAGCTTTTCATTATACTAATAGTCCATACACATGTCCAAACTGAGGGTGATTATGACACACTTTTAAAATGGACTCTAAACAGAGGTAGCCCAGCATATTACTGAAATTTGTAATACATAAAAGGGATATTTGATTTTTGCATTAGCAGCTGCCATTTGCCGTGCAAATGCAGTAGATGAAATTGCAACACACGTGACAAAATGTAATGCATACTGTGACCTCATACAAGCATATTAATGATGGCAGTGCAGAGACAGATGCATAGAGAGTTTGGGCTTAACCCACCTACCAAATTGTCCATCTACACTTGGTATATGCACTTTACATAGAGTGGCTGTCTCTGCAGAGCCAGAAGTTCAGGGCATTTGCCTGTTACAAAAACAGCTGTGGATGGTGCAACAGGATTTGTGAAGAACCTGTGAAGTTGACAAGGCAAGCCAACCAAGAACTCAATCATGCCTCAATCAGCACTATGGAAAACTACCAGGAAGTACTTACAGCTGAAATGCTATGAATTTCAAATTTTGTAAGAACTTAAACTAGACAACCGTGTTGAATATACAACATTTTATACTGAAATGATGAAAAAGGTTTCTAATGTCAATGATATCCTGCCCAATATTGCACTCAGCAATGAAACCACGTTTCATTTGTTACAAATGCCATAGCTTACTTTTCTTGGAATACAACTTGGCAAGTGTAGACATCATTCACAACCACCCACCATTTCTGTAAACATAAAAAAATCTGAAGGTGTCATCAGCATCTAAGAATGTGTCCCTTTTTGTCTTCAAAAAGATCCATTGCAAAAAGTTGCAGTAGCTGAATCTGATGCAAAAAGGATCAGCCCCGAATTTTCTGATATGAAATACGTTGTCTGCAGATCAATAATTTAGAATATGGCACACATTTCTCGCAAAAAATATGTACATTAACACTTATATACTCAATCAGCTTAACAATGACACATCAAATACTCTGATAACGTCTTCTATTCGCTGCTTCAGGGTTAAGAGAACCCTACAAACAGCACACAATAAATTTCGCATGTGATACAATGCACTATTACTGCACCTAAAGGAAAGCATTCCAAACAAGCCAGTCAGATGAAAAATATACCTGGTCATTACAAAGGAGTTCAACTCTATCTTCAGCCACTGAACCAGTTTCCTGGCGTTCAGGATCAGTGCGCTCTGTCCCAGGGGAACTTGGGCCTGCTGCAGATCCAGAATCTGAACCTGCCCCCAGAACCTTCTCATAGACATGCTCGGCCACCTTGCGCACCTGGATGAAATCATTGGCAATCAAACGGTCCCTGAAAAACATTTAATTCTGTTGCCTTAAGACATACTAAAAGCAAGAAGACCATAGAAGTGGTCCAGGGAAGTTTCTGCTGCACCCGCTACAAATAAGCACATAGAAATCACCTGACAGCACAATTCACCTCTGCAGTTTGAAAAAATTTATTCATTGTAAAATTAAGTACTATACAAGAAATTCTGGAATCACACATATGGCAATGATTGCAATGTAGTTTGTTTGTAAAAGAAGTCTGAAATAAGAAATGAGTCATGGGAAAATATGGATTGTGTGAAAGATAAAGGTAAAGTTGTCCACATTCTTCATCCATCACCATGCTATGAAGACATCTTTACTGCCAGAGAAAAAGCCTCCATTATTCACTGCACAGGAAGCTGGGTGGCTCCTACAGCCACACAGACACAGTGAAGTACAGAAAATCTGGACATCCCTTTAGCCCATTAACTAACCACTATATGGAACTACCCCAGTTAGATTAACCTTTTGGCACCGGAATTATTTTTTTAATTTTAGCACACCCTGTATATAAAATGTGAATAATCCAGGAACCAAATATGTTAGATTTATGACACAAACTGCATTTTGAAGAGGAAAAAACGGAGAGTATATACCATGTTTAAAATATTCAGTACCTATGTGTGTTGAATAAATATATAAAATCCAACGTTTAGAGGTTAGAGGTGCGGTACAACCACTATAATCGTCATTAGGCGTCAAAAGGTTAAGAGCTACATATCTGAGCAGCAACTTGCTTTGTACTCAATATCTGAATTAATCACCGGAAGAAACCTTGTGTTACATCAAACTACAGTGAGAAGTCACTTGCCACATTACTGTCAAGAACAACGTCAACAAATTTCTGATGATCCAGCACCCAAGTGCAAAACCTCTGACTGCTACAGTATCTTACTGTTTAAAAAATGTGGTAACAAAAGGTTAGAATAAGCCAACAGAACAAAGGATAATCACAGGGCAGCTAGAAAATTTGAGGGAATTTAATGCTATTATACAAATAAAAACTAATGCTGCCCATGTCACACCTCTCTTGCAAGAAATAACAGTTCCTTTCATTATATATGGTACTTAACAGTGGAATCAGTCAATGACTTCACTGGTGCATACTTTCCACATCCACACATAATAGAAATAATACGAGCAATGAGTGACATGAAACTACACAGTACATATTTCAGCAAGACAGGTAGAGGGGAAAGGAATGCTGGAACGACAAAATACATTTCCAACAAACAATAATTACAAAAATGTTAGAGACTTATGTCAAGGAATAAATTAGTCCAAGCAGGGTTCCCAACCCAGAAATAACTTGGTATAGGATGAGAATGGTGATCTGTTTGGAGATTCCCACAGTATTTTGAATGGGTGGAAGAAATATTTGTCAGCTATTGAATATATATGAGGTTTACAATGTTACATGCACATAAAAGGGCTGGTGCCTCTGACGATGAGACTGCCAATGAAAATATGAAACTATAAGGTACTAATCAAATTCTGGCAGAAAAATCCGAGGAGGAGACTGAACATTATTTCTATGTGCAAACCGGAAGAATTACCTCTGCAGTGTGCATACACAACCTGAGACTGTGTTTCTGCAGCTCAGGGACAGGATAAATCTGACTACCTGTAAACCACATGATTAACAGTTCTTGAAGTATTATTTACACAGAATTACATATATTTTAAACATATCACATGAAAAGACAAGGCCCTAAGCTGTTAATCATCACTATTTTAGATGTTGACATTCATGAAATATAATCGGAACTCACTTGCCAATAACTAGCTCATTGGCTAATTCTACTGCTAGGTGGATTAGTTCAGTATATTTGGGATAGGGAAGCATTTTTTGAATCACAGAAGACACAGAAACTACACCCATGACCACAGTATTATACCAGAATAAGGTATTAACAGAAAGATAACTACCTAGCTCCAGTATATAAACTCAGAAGGCACTTGTTATGTCAAAAAAAAAAAAAAGTCCCTTCAACTTGGTTAACAAAGCAGCCATTAATGTCCACCTAGTGAATAACAATACACGTGTAACCATGCTACACATTACAATATCCACTTCCAACAAACAAGACATAAAATAAAGAGCAATATGACACCCTATAGTCTTTTGGTAATGATTTCAGTGTATAAAGAAATTCCAGTGCAGCACACCTTGTCCTCCAAATCCACCTCATTTACCACTTTTGTTCATCCCTTGCCTAGAATTCACATTACCATACCAGGGGATGGGCTAGACATGTGCATGCATGTGGAGAAACAAGAAAAAAGATCCTTTGGAACAAAGGGAAATAGGTAGCAGTGGCAGACTGTAGTTGCAGTGGTGAACCTTTCATGCCATAACAGCAGGGTGTTAGTTGTTAGCTTACCATATTTTTCCTCACAACTTTACGGACAGCTAAATGGAAAATATATAAACTAAAATAGTGTATATATGAATCTTTTTGTGAAATGAATTAGTCTATAATTATTTCATAAATTCTTTTAGGAAACTACCAAGAAAAACACATGTGCTTCAAGCGCCTCCATTCTGCCCAACATTCCATACTGTACTCACCACCACCAGCATCAATACAGAACTTATCCTTTTGAACAGCATTATAATTTGAACAAGAGCATGTATTCCAACTCAGTGAAAGGTGGTCTTCTTCATCTGCCAGCAGTGATGGCATTCTGCAGTGCCTCATTGTCCCTGTAATGTTATTCATGCAGGGCATTCCCCACCTAAAGGCCCATTTCTGCACCTGCATGGGACAATGTTTACCCTCTTGTCTGTAAAAATTTATATTTAAAGGGACATAGGCATCCCGTTCAGTTGATAAAGGTTAGAAGGATCAAAGAGGTGGAAATATAATGGTGTGAGGTCAGGACTGCACAATGAGTATGGTATAACTGTCTATCCAAATTCTGTGATTTCCTCAATGGTGTGCACACTTGGGTATGGCCTGGCATCATCATTATTGAACAGCAACACTTCTGACATTTGTCCAATGAACTTGATGACAGTGAGCCTTCAGAAATCTCAGCATTTCCATGGACCAGTAACAGTTCACTGCTGTCGCCCTAAGCAAGAAATTCAGAACAGTAACACATTTCTCATCCCAGTAGACTGCAGCCACAATTTTTCCTGCTGACAGTGCATTCTTAAATTTTTTTCTTTGTTTGGGATGTTGTATGGCACCATTCCACCAATTGCCACTTGGATTAAAGTTCAAAATGGTGGACCCACATTTCATCCCATGTGAAAATCTGTGGCAGGAAGCCACCAACGTCTGTATCATATCAACACAAATGACAAGTGCTGATTGCTTCCCTTATCTCTTTGTGTACATGTCAGCATGCATGGCACCAAACAAGTACAGACCTTGGAACATCTAAGCTGTGCACACCACTGTGAATCCCAGTCCAAGGGATGACTGATGAAATGGCACCACATGACAACCCCAAGGATGAAGAGAATCAAGAGTGTACTGTCAGTAGGCAAAATTATAGCTACAGTCTTTAGGGATGAGAAAGGTGTTATTTTTTTTAATTTCTTTCCTAGGGGACATCAACAAACCACGACCACAACAGTGAAATGCTAAAAGGTTCATATGCTGGCCTTCATACAGTTCAGTTAACAAGAAAAATGTCTGAATTGTTGTTCCTCCATGACAATGCCAGGTCACACACCATTGAAGGTATCACCACCTGACCAGACAATGTCGCTGCACTCACCCTACAGTTCTAACCTTGCACCATCAGACTTTCACTCTTAGATCCTTTGGAAGACAAACTGTAAGGACACCATTATAAGGATGAGGCACTGCAGAATGCTGTGCACCAGTGGCTACATATATTGGGTGGGAACATGTACTGTTGTTCAAAGGCAGCAGAAGGCCGCTCACAATGATCGAGACTACAGTTACAAATAACTACGCTTCCAACAAGGTTATAATGAAGTTCCGTAGAATTTTGATGTGCCTAACTTGTACATATAATGAAATACAAAAACAGTAATCACTACTCACAAACCAAATTCATACAACTCATTTTCTCAAAAAGGGCACATGGCATTAGAGAAGAAATAAGATGTTTCTTTATAAATCAACATTAACTTATCACTCAAGAGACCTTATTCACAGATTTAAAAAATTACTCAAATTCTGTAATCTAATCACTCCAAATGCAAATCATGTGCTGAAAACTTTGCATGCCAAGTTGACATCTTGTCACCATACAAGGTGTGTTGTCAGACTGTAGGAGAAGACAGTCTCATCATAGGTTAGTAAGTAGTCATGGACAGCTGTCAAAGGACTGTCCTCCAGCTTCTGGGTTGGGTATGGTGCTGATGAATTCAACAAAAAACCCTAGCACATTACAAATACCACAAACATCCATAGACAAATCCCTACCTACATTTTGTGAACACCATAATGAACCCTCATGTTCCAAGTGTAAATTTTCTTGAACACCTACATAACCACAGACCTTCCACAGCAGTCAATGACACAGTCACATCACAGACCCCAATTATTATAATTAAAAATTCAGAAGAAGTGCATAAATTATGAGTTAATACAAAACTCTCAGACATACACAGCAAATAAGCACATAAAGAAAGCTACAGCCACCAAGAAGTACAATATCCATGCTATAACATGCACATACTGTCCACACAAAACATGTTCTAGTCTAGTACTTACTTCTTCAGACTTTTCACGCCTGATGACGCATGTGGTTGTAAGTAGAAGGGAATTTTAATAAACTTGGGCAGGTTCTTGTCCACAACAATATCCACTACCCACGGTGGGACAGTCTCATTCAGTAAAACACCTTCTGTCTCACCACCAGCATCCCTCACAAGTAAACGATATAATGTCCTACCACCCACTTCACTGGAAACAGAAAATTACAGATGTTTGTATACCAAAATATAAGCTGTATATATAGGAATCATTTAGAGCCATGGCACTAGATCTCTTCATCCTGACACATGCAATGTTTTATTCAGTGTCAAGTGGCTAGCACTCGGAAGGTCCCAGTTTAAACCCAGGCCTAACTGACCGAAATTTACTGTGGTGATCCTCAGTCCCTCACAGTGATTTATGTGATAGTACTACAAATGTTTCTTTCCACATCCTGTCATTTGATGCTACAAAACCAAGGTACATGAAAGAGCCATTAGTAAATAAAGTGAATTACTCACTACTGACCATCAAATGCCTACCCAATATGTTCACAAATTCACTTACTACAAGAATAAAAAAACAAAACCTATCTATTTCTTTAAAGCTTTTCTTATGCACCTTAAACCTGAAGTGGTAATATACGGTCTTTTGACCAGTCATCAAAGCTGTTTCTTTCAATAAATTCCTCCCTTTGTCAAAGGCCTCAATGAAACTATGCCATCTGGGTCCGTTCCAAATTCTCTTTTTTAATTGCACCCAGGTCTTGTACATCGTGCAGAACACTTGGTCTCCCACCCAATAACTGAAGAAAAATACAGACATTAGTGAAATGTGCACTGGATTCACTGGTGCATGTCATATGCTATAATGAATAATGTGTTTATGAAACTCTCAATGCATTTAGATGAAGTCTAGAGATGTACTCTACTCATCCATGACAAATATGCAAGAATATTTCTGAAGGCCTGATCTTTTCTTGTAGCTGTGATAAACCTGTGGGTTCCATATATGGGTTGGCATGATGTTTGCTTATTCAGTTATTTAATGACACTTTGTCAAATGCATAGGTTATGTACCATTCAATAGAAGATATTCTCACAACATTTCACTGAACAAAACATTTCAATCTCAATAGCTAGTCTTCAGACACTGAATGAAACTCAAGATATCCCATCCCATTACAAACTAGTGCACCAGAACTTCTGACACAGTGAGCAAGCCCTTTAAACAAACGTGGTATAAAGGAAAATACACCTAAATATTACTGGTGTGTGACCGGGTACAGAGAAGTAGTCATTTCCTCCCTGTGTCTGTCCTGTTCCTTGTTGATCTCCTTGACAATCGGTATCTTCATCCACCTGTGGTGGTCTCCACCAGTGTTCTAACAAGGCCTGAAGTAGCAAATTGCCATAATTCACTGCAACACAGTAATAAAATAAGTAACAGCCACAAAACTGTAAATATACACACTGCAATATTTTGTATGAAGTAAAAATATATTGTTGACAACTCCAGCAATTTAAAATACATGCACAATGGTTTTCAACAATTTTCTAATCATAGTAACATGTTACTGATGGTACGTCCACTGTCAGCTGTTACAAAGTACAATGAACAGTGTTACGACAGGACATGGGAGAGCTGGAAAAATGGAAGATAACATTACACCAACTTTTTGTGCACGATTTTGAAATTCATGCATTTTTAAAAGTAACAGCAGTTGTGCAGTAAGTTACTGCAGCCCAGGCTCTTATGACAGCACTTTACTCTCTTATGATTCATAGCATAAAATACCACTAATGTTAAATAATGTCAATATTATATTGTTATTAAAACAACAAGAAAATAATAATAATAATAATAATACCGAACTGTAAATGCAATATTAAACCCCTGTAACACAGTCAAATTAGATATCACACTGTTTAACTGATTGGAATGTGATAACAAATTAAGGGGAAACTGATAAAAACTACAAAAATGATATGATTAGGACAAAGCGTGTAACTATACCAGAACAGCGGTGAAAGTTACATCATGGAAATAAATCTCAGAGATATAAAACAATGCAACAAAGAAAAAGACAAATACAAATTAGATACCTTTTTGGTCTACCATGTCATTTGGAGCTAAACCAGCTTCTCGAGCAGACACCCATGCAGAGAAACAATCGTTCTCATCTTGACCCAAGTGAATAGTCAACATCTGCAACCATCACAAGTAACCAGTTATGCAACACATTATTTAATGCGGCAGGGCATTAGTTGCATAATTCATCAACACATTGAAAAATCTATTAATTACATCTTGCAAAAAAAAGTTCTAAAATAATATGAATCTTCTCCTTCAGAACCTTTCTTCTTTTACATCATTTTCCACCATCATATGTTATCACCTCACCATGTATACATGAATGTAGGTGGTCACTCCATAAGTCATGCCATTGTGTCCAGAACAGCAGACAGGCCCATTTAGCCACTTGTCCACTGGGCATCAGGCACCGTGTCCCAGTGCCCAGTGCAGAAGTGGTCATGACATACAGCTGACAACTTACCTACTTACCTACATGTAGTGCTTGCACTTAAGAAAGACTACAGCTGCTATAGCCACAAAAATATAAGACAAGAATTCTTCCTAATTTAACATCAGGTAAAAACTATTATATGTTCTGTATGGGTATTTCCTGAAAACTGAAGATTGTGAATGGGAGGTCATTGTATTTGCAGGGTCACATTATATTCAAGTAAATATATATTATATTACCTTGTACATCATCCCCAACATGGAGCTTAATTAACTGAGCACAGGGAAAAACCTCCTGCATTTTGCATGAACCAACTACGAATCCCACTTTACATGAAATTCATATCCAACACAAAAAAACACAAAGGTTCATAATTTCTGTTTTATATAAGATATGAGAAAAATAATTTACAATTTCAAATTGCAGCACACTTTTCAAATCTTTTAATACATTATTATCTCTGATATACTCACCCCTGTTTTCAAATCCACATTGAACCAATTAGGAACATACACCATCTTAAACCTTTTCTTCACTTCTTCTTCAAAGTCAGTTTGCCCCAGATCATCTAATTTACAAGCCTAAAAAAAATTACTGTAGCAGATTAAATACATCATATATAGTCACCACTGACACCTCACATAACACATCACACTGATTTTCTTGCCATTCAGGGTGGGAAAAAAAATGCATACAAAATATTGGAATTGTAGAAAACCAGAGCACAAATAAAAAAACATCTCCTCTGACAGTCATGTAATGATTCCTTCCAGGGCATTTGTTCCTTTTATATTTTATTTTGACATTTTCTACCAGTCTCCAGTGTTTGTGAATGCCATTCTTTTCCCTGATCTCATGGTCATGCAATGGTTCCTTCATGAGGATGTCCCTTTTATCTGTATATTTTTATTTTCTTTTCCTTATCAGTCTTTCTACCAATATGCACTCAGCACATGTGTGCCATTTCTCTCACATCCTGTGTACATATCAATACTTCCACTGCATTCAACATACAGTTGCTCAAGCAATTATATGGTACATTACCTTTAGACGAGGACTAACACTCTCTGAATTTACCTACCTTCAGAACATCATAAACCATAACATTATTCTCCGTGTCCTTAGTGAGAATGTGTCTCTTGTCATTAAGTATATGATAATGTCGTACTGCAGGACCTCCTTTAATTACTAGCTCTGGCTTGAGACTCAAAGGTTTTAGAATATCTTCATCTCCACTGTCAGCAAACTGTGAGTCTCTCTTAGGTATTGCCTACAAGCAAACAATTCAGTGAACCTCCTTTAATCCAATGGTATGCAATATAATTCTTTAACTACCATATAAACAGATTGAATTCCAATGTTCAAAATTTTTAAACACTGAAAATAATTATAAAACTCTGGTCAGGCTCAGTAAATATGAATCATGAAAATTACAGACAAAAACGAGCAAATGGGCTGGCCCAGAACATAAAAGAAAGAGTTCAAAATTAGGAGACAATAACATAACATTTATAACTAACCCAGTTCTTGATACAAGATTCTGATGTGGCAACCCAGAGGGACCCTTGGTCTGGAGTCATCACCATTTTCAGAATGGGTGCACTCTCTTCACAAACTAGTACTCGCCGGTCTGGGATTCGCAGATCAGTCATAAAGATTTTACGGTCCCGACCTCCAGAAATCACATGACTGAAAGAGTCTGTTGTCTGAAACATTGTAAAATTCATAATGTGGCACATAACTGAAATGATTTTAATAAACCACAGAACATAAAAACTCCAATCAAAATAACTGTGCATAGAGGAAAACTCGGATTTCCCAGAATAACAAGAAGTCTAGAAATATATTTTCAAAAGCTCTGACAACAAAATTCAGCAAATATTACAACAGATCTCAAGAGTTTAATAATTATTACACAGGGATAAATTACAATGTCTCCCTGAACTTTAATACATGCATATGTGCTCCATCTTACTTCCCAGATACCAAGGAAACTGTCAGTTAAAGGCCAACTGGTGTTCAATACCACTCACATCCATCTTGAAGCCACTAGTGTAACACATAACTGTTGGGTTTCAAGACTGTACCTGTGACACAATTCTAAACAGAAAATTCAGCTATGTCAAATCAAGTAACTTATGAGTCCCATATATGTGCTGCCTCAATAACCTGGAAATCTCACATTCAACAACACTCCTGCAATTAAGTAGGTTACCTTGTTTTATGAGTGTGTGTGTGTGTGCATGAGGGATGGAGAGGGGAACATATGCACCTTTGCATGTATGTAAAAAAGACAGTATAAAATACTATGGGGTATAATTACCCAGTACCCAGACATACCTGAAGATTCATTTCAAAAACGGACAGCAAAACTATTTTTCTGCAAAATACTGACCTCTTGCACTTAATATTGTGCATAATCAACTAAATGTAGATTTTACAGACTGTTACAGTTTCATCAACAAAACAACACTTCCTCTATTTATGTGGACAAATGAATATCAAGAATCATATATACAAAACACAAGGACACATCACGTGTAACATGCTTAAGAATGGAGCACCCTGGCATAACAGTTCATTTTCTGACCTGCATTAGGGATGAGTTCATTTTCAGACCTGCATTAGGGATGTCACCAGTTCCAAATCATTGCTGCAGAGGTTACATATGGTTTGTGCCACCTGCTCCAGACAAATTACAAAATATCTTGGAATTGACCGTAATATCCTTTCACATTTCTCCACACTTATTACTCACCCTGTCAGATTCTCAAAATCTAACCTAAAGAGTATTATAAGACAACCAAATAACAAAACAGTCTGTATGACTGATAAAGCAGCAATGAACTACATACAAACTCCAACTATCAGACTGATATCAAAAAAGCCATACTGGAAGGACATGTTAAAAACATTAAAAGGTACTAAGATCCACGCAGAATATTACACTTCACTTTAAGAGCTACTGCAGTACAGGTGACATTCCCAAAAACCCAATGTTAAACTTCAGACATAAATATGTTGAAACTATATATTTAAGCTTAGGAACATACCAAGAGTGCCCAAACACCCTCATCATGAACCCGTATTGTTGTAATGCAACGCTGTTGGCCAAGTGACCAAAGTTTGATGGTACCATCTGAGCTACCCGACAAACACTGTGTCCCATCACGGTTCAGTACCAGTGCCTTAACATTGTCTGCATGGCCTGTAATTTAGAAAGAAATCACACCAATCCAACCTCTGACAATCTAATACCAACATTACTAAAAATCACTTTGCAGCTGTATGACACATGCTACATAAAATCTGAAAATGAAAGCATATATACCTTTAAGTTTCATGAGTTTAGCACATGACCGCGGGTCCCACACCCTCAGAACCTTCTCTGTGCTTCCACTTACAATTGCTGTACCAGATGGATTCATTGCCAAACTGTAGATAGAATCCTTATTTCCATTGAGGGACGATGCTGAAAATGATAAGACAGGCAATGTAAATATAACATAACACTGAGGCACGTTTGCATAATCATTGTTGCAATGGAAAAGTAATAAGTATTACATATTATGACTGTGGGTTTGTAGCCTTAGTTATCCAGCATGCAATGCATATGTGCCATATTGTCATCTGTGGCCTACCAGGCTCTACACTGTTTTTCCAGATTGTCTTATAAAACAAACATCACAGAACATAAAATGTGTGTTTTGATTTTATCTACAATTTTTGTCTGAAACATATCTCATTCTAACAAGAACTGAGGGAGATATGATAACAAATGTATACGTACTTTTCCTGGATAATGTATACTTTACATTAAGTAGGAACAGAAACAGCCAGAATAACAGATGTTTGTATTAGAAGATCCCTGTGTGGTTTGTAACCCTTCCCTTACCTGACCCATCTGAATGCAATCAGTGTGTGCAAAGTCAACGTGCCTGAGCTCCTTGAAGAAACAAGTTCCAACCATTACTTTGAATTAAACCCGACATCACTATTCAGGACATTAACAGAAACAAAAAATAATGCATATTCCACATTACTTGAAAGAAATGAAAGTTAATATTCAAAGAAAATTTGATAATTTTTCCAGATGACAGCTCTATCATGCACTGAGAAATACTTTCAGAGACTACAAGACCTGTTCAGAAGCTGCAGGAAGGCACTTTAAGACTCTTATGAAACACAATGGGTTAAACTGCACGGGAAAAATAAACTCTATATTCCCAGTGGATGCAGGCTTCATATGCGACAAAGCAGGGGTGAACATATTTTCCAACAATCTAGGAACCACCTCAAAAGTCTAGGTGCCAGGGAGTGACATAAAAGCAAGTTCCACAAAAAGGACCCACAAATATTAGGTGCCGCCATACAAAATTTGGTCACATGCATGACCTGGCACCTGGGACTCATGCACCTATGCAATAAAGGTCTTGCAACAGCTGACAGTTCAGGGACAGGAGTGGTGGGATTCTCTGTTAATAGGCAAATGCAAGTGGACACTCCCACAAAACAATGGTCACAAACTGCTATAGGCCAGACTGGTGTAAACATAAGAATGGCTGAAGACTTTCAAATGGTTATGCATACAAATAAGGACAACTGCTACCACAGGCATGTGATAATTTCAGTTTGACACCTATCCAAGCACTACCCAGGACCAATGCTTTTGTAAATTTGAAGAGGAAGGAATGTAGAGTCAACTTGTGACAGATGTATTTTTTTTTAATTTGTTACTCTCACAGGCGACAGGCTTCAGTAATTTACTAATGACAGATGTGTCCCTTCCTGCTAAAATTTTAATGGAGCTGAATCTTGATAAACTCTGTGATAATAAAGAAATAGCAGGCAGTACTCACTGGTTACAGTGTTGTTGCTCGCTGTCAGAGCAGTGAGGGTGTTAACATCCCACAAGAAGATGGCCCTATCCAGGCCAGCTGACGCAACTTGTTCTCGGTCTCTGGCATAAGCTAGCGCTTTCACATAATCCTTGTGAGTGCGTAAGGTGGACATACAGAAACCTTTATGTGCATTCCACACCTTCACTGTTGTGTCTGAGCTTGCAGATATTACTGAAACACACCAGACAGGTTGGCTCAAGATTATGACTTGTAATTTGAGAGGTTCCCAGTTTGAATCTCAGTCAGGACACAAACTAGCCTGACACTGTCACTGTTTCCCTCAGCCTCTCCAGGTAAATGATGGAACAGAACCTTCAAATAGCCTACAACTGCTTCTGTTCACACTGGTCCATTCATATTTACAGTCATTCGAAGCTCCACAATCTGAGTTACCAGCAATACTGCCAAATAAACTGAACATAAAAATAATTAATGAAACAAGGACAACACTAGATTGGGATGTGTAGAAATAGCACTTAACTGTTTACTACAAATGCAAGTATTTGAAGGTACAACATCTAAAACAAGAATTTAAACTCCCATCACATCTACCATGACACACACAGTCCAACTCAGTGCTAAATTCTGGGTTATAAATGTGCTTGCTAGAACCATCTCATAATCAATTAATTCAAGTAGGAACATTCTCCTTAAGTTGCTAATAGTCCTGCAGCTAGTCAAGAATTTTGCTGTCATTTATGGAACCTGGAGGTTCACTACTGTGTTCACAAGAGTATGCTGCTTGAATAGTATACAGCCTCACACATTATTTCCTTAAGGTACAGTTCAATATGATCCTCCCACTTACACTCACTATGGAATATCTTCCTTCAGTTCTTTCTACCAACTCAAACCAAACATATCAAAAGTTTATCCTCATTTAACACTATATTTTGACTTAGTATTAAAACAAGTATGCCTAATTACTGAAAACACTATTTGTGGCCTAAAAGAAGTATGATCCCAGAACCTGTCTGTAGGGACTGAGAGAACACACACACTAAAACTAAACTAAACTCCGTGGCTTTAGTCCGCGAGCGAACCATACCGACAGAGCGGCCGCTGCCGGTAGGCGAAGTTAGTGCCAACTTTTGCGGATAGAGGGGTGTCACGTGGTTAGCGCAAC
>Ga0123357_10005747_pt1 | contig 14940 bp, 12 predicted proteins | sample TergutEmb28metaG_FD_89873 | JGI IMG/M metagenome (GOLD analysis project Ga0123357, IMG submission 89873) | Embiratermes neotenicus P4 segment gut microbial communities from Petit-Saut dam, French Guiana - Emb289 P4 | ecosystem: Host-associated > Arthropoda: Insects > Digestive system > Gut ...
ACATCCTTTTTTCCTCACTGGGGGTAAGAAAATTTCGCACAGCGATTTTCGGGACACCCTACTGGGGAATTTATTGGCACACGCTGGACATGAACGGAATGTGCAAAGGCCAATAGGAAGACCGCCTGCTGCTGCCACTCTAGTCGTTAGATTTCAAGAACGTGGCACGAAGCATTGGCCTATTCCGTCTGCCACGCGAAGAAGATGTCGTTTGTGTGCGGAAAAGGGTGTCAACAGAAATGTTTCAGTGATATGCGAAAGGTGTGATGTAGCTCTTTGTTGTGATAGAAGATGCTTTGTGAACTACCACAACAAGGCAGATCCCTGAAACATTTCAGGCTGTTCAACCGGATCTCCCTACTTAAACTGTGGCCTCAGCTGGAAATGTATGGAAAAGAAATTTTAAAAATACGTTTTTATTTAGGCAATAGAATTTTATATGTTTTTCAGAGAACCGCTGAAATATCTCTGTTTTAGTTATTCTTCCCTTGGCGGACTAAGGAAATATTATGTAGAGATTCTCGATTTCTCCACATGAAAGATACACTGGAAATAATGGTGAAAGTCGGTAGCGTGGAACACCATTCAACAAAAGTTTGTACAGTCTCGGTTCGTGACAATGATGCAGCTAAAATGTTGCGCGTGAACTGCGAGTGGTGTGAAGAAAAAATCTGTTAGTGAAGTTCTGAGAAAGTATGGAGTGTGTGTGAAGTAAGATGATTTTTCTGACACTACCACGCCAAGGCATTACCCCCACAAATCTTGAAGCTGAAATTTACTGTGCATATATCGGACCCGAAACAGAAATGTAAGTAAAATAAATTGAAAATTATAAAACTTTTAAATTAACTTCATGCATGTAGGCACTAAACATTTCTACTTAATCTTTTTCTGAACTGAAATATCTCTGATTTATTCGCAACACAATGCAGATTATTTCATTATATATAAACGTATATCGTCAAACATGAGCAAAGATTTAAAGGGCCATCGCGGAGAAAATTCGTGAGTTGAGCATGAAGACTCAATTAAAGGTCCGTAGGATAACGGTTAACAGAACTGTCATCAATGATTTGTAATTAAGTACAGACTTCCATTTTATTATTTGTTCTTAAGTACAGTGATGGGTTAATAAGTGGATGACTGGGATAAAATTCTTGACATGTACAGTGAGATTTCTTATCTGTGATGCAATGTCCATTCAACTATGGGAACCACCCAGCCTTCCATACAACAGCTCATGACAACATTTAAAATTAGTTTTTCTTTTGTGATGATAACAGTAATAATAATTAAAAATTGCAACATAATGCCAATAATTTATTGTGAACTAACCTTCAGTAAGGTGCAATATTGTACATTTGGTGACAAAAAATTAGGTGGGTGCTAGGCACTAATATATTTCAACTGGTACAAAAAGTGTAATTATCCTCCAACTTCAACAGCCATATCAGGACTGCACTGCTGTTCAGTGGATGTTCCAATGTCTAGTTCCTCTCCACATTCAAACCTTGCAAAGTCAACTAACGAGACACCTGAGTCTGCCAGGAACTGTGCTACAGTTTGTGAGGGATCCAACAGGTATTCCTGGTAGATCATGCATTTCTCCTCATCAGAGTTGCACGCTGGGACATCCTCACCAGCTACTCCAATCTTGCTGGGATTCATTCCTACACACAGACACACATACACACACACAAAGAAAATAAGTTTGCAACATTGTTGAGTGATTTTACAATTTTTATAATTTTTATATCATGCAGCTTTCAATAAATTGAATATGTAAAACCAATAGCTAGCTTTGGTTTCACATGTGTCAACACAGGTACATATACCATAAGAGGATAATTAATTGCAATGGATACCTAGTTGGACAGTTTTGTTTATCAAATAATTTTAATGAAAGGAATTTTTAAATTATTTTACTATGCATGACACACAAATTCATACTGGCCTTGATATGAAACTAATATAAGAATTGGTGTATTTTACTACCAAAAAATCTGATAACTATGATATAGACACATCTGTTGGCCAGGGAGCAAACTTCACAGTTTGTAATTCTACCCTTGTCAGTACATTGTCATTACAGCTGACAAAGTGTATTCACTTAGTGTTTAATGAGAGGTTTAGTGAATTAATTGGAAAGGATGTGAAAAGATGCAGTCATGGTCTAATTTTTGGTATATCCAAGCAACTGCAGAAAATGGTAAAAAACCTCAAGCTTACAAGTCTCCACACCAAAATTTTAACCTGGGATTTCCAAAATATGAAAGCGTGTCAAAAGTTGAGTGCAACATTCAGTCACAACGATCTTAATGCTGAACTGTCATAAGTTTTACATTTAGGTACACAGATTTCATTAGCTGACGGGTATAAGGCCCATTGAAATGTCAATGGGAAATTATGACAATTTCCACACATAACCCTTCCACTGATCCACTGTGATATATCATAGATCTTAGGAAACTAAACTCAAAAGTTCACTGCAAATACATTCTATAAACTTGGACAATTCTAGATAGACAGCTTGCTAAAGACAGGCAATGCTGCCAGACAGAGGCAATTTGCATTGGCAATAATCAAGACTGCATTACCAACTACAACACAGGCATATGCCATTTATTAGTGCTATCTTTGACATGTATATAACAACCAAGAATGACTGCTACATACCCACACAAGAAAGGTCTTGAGTTTTATATATGCTTTGTGTGTGAATTTAATAAGATTTGAATTTCTTTCATGTGTCAAAAAACATATTTAGAGGGTTTGAGGCCTGCTTAGAAGCAGGTCAGTTCTTTGAATCCCTTCTGTAAAATTGTGCACATTGAATTTCAGGTGAAACACAGTTCCTTAGTTTTGGTGGAAGCTTCTTGCATGGTCATATTCCTGTAACAGCTGCAGTGCTAAAGGCCATGATGAAAAATATAACCTGTATTAAGATGCACTAGAATATTTATCTTAAAAATACAGGTAAATATTTATGGTTACAGGGGTACACAGTGGCACAGTTGGTTGAGGCACTGTGCAGCAAGCCAAAAAGTCAAGGGTTCAATTCCCGATGTCATTGAAATTTTTCATGGACATAATCCTTCCAGGGTTGACTCAGCCTCTTACAGAAATGAGTACCAGGAATACTTCCTGTGGTGTAAAGGTGGCTGGTGTGTATGGCTGACAACCTTTTTGTGCTGACTGTCTTGAAATCTGGGAGCCTCAACCTCATGGAACCCTCAGGACCTGTTCAGGCCTGTAATGGGATTGCTTTACCTTTTACTTATGGTTGCATGCAAGTAAAAAAATAAGGGTATGGAAGACAACAGATTACAAGGTACACAAAGTAAACAGAAACAACTATTGATAAGCTGGAATGAGATAATGGATTACTATGAAGAGTAAAAGTAACAGGAAATGTATTTAGGGATTGTACATTGCAACATCCTATCATTACACACATATGGGCCTATGTAAAACAGAAAAATGAAAGCTTTGTTCTTTACAACCTTCAACATTTCCTACTTCTGATCAGAGTATGTTAAGTTAAAAGGGCAAGGAAAAAGGATACTTTTCTTACCTATGATGTGCTGACACAATAGTCTTCCAAGCTGTTCTACAGGAAGCTTTGTTACTGTATCCTCAGTACTTCCTGGTAATATCTGCTTGAATGCCACCAAGGCTCCATATTTTCCAAACAGTGTTTTACTTGTGTTTTGTGGGGTGGGGTGTGTGTAGCCTGCCACAAGCATTCCCTCACCAGCCTGGAAGCAGTAGGCACGACGTAGAGTTACATTCTCGCCCACACTTCCAATCAAGAGAGCTGTGTGGTCAGATAGCAGTTTCCCATCCTCACCTGGCAGCAAGTTCAGCCTCTCTGAATCAAGTTTAATCTGAAAGCAATTAGAATGTAAATATTCCTCACATTAAGATAACTACAACTGTCTGATTCATTCTTATGTGAACAACCCTTAAGGTAGTACCTTAACCAATGAAGATCCAGCATTTTGGTTCCTAACTGCAAACTGCAGAGAAGCACTGGTGACAGAATCAACCAGTGTTTGGAAAGTTTTATTTCGAGCCACAAAATCTGTTTCACAATTCACTTCTACAATAGCTGCAATGTTATTATTTACTGACACTCCAATCAGGCCTTGTGCTGTAGGGCGCCCTTGAAGTTTTGTTGCTTTGGACCACCCGAGAGCTTGTGCCTGCTCTTGCAACCACTTCTCAGCCTACGATAAAACACATGTCTAAAATATCTTTCTACCTCTTCTGCACCTTGCATTTCAGTCGTAACAACTCACTTTCATGCGAGTGGCTGTTATTACCTTCTCGACATCGTTGTCATGAAGTTCAAGAGCTTTTCTGCAATTGGAAAATGTATACCCCGTTTGCTTCCTAAGTTTTCCTAAGAGTGACTTGTTGACAGCATTCCAGCAGGACCTACTTGAGTGAAGAAACCGTACTACCTGGTTGCTGCAAATCATCTGTTAAAATAAATGTGGAGATACACGTCTGTACACACTTAAGTGGTAATCACATACGCAGTGAAAACTGCAAAAATATACCCCTCTAATCCTTAAATTTAGAACCTTATACCTTCAGCTTATAAAAGAAGTCAACAGACGTAGAGAAAATAACTTATCACGCATCCCTGTCACGCTGAGATCCACACAACATCCTACTTAACTGCCGATCAAAAACCAACCCTAATCCATGATAAAAACACCCGTCCATGGATGCCAACCAAGAACCTGGATATTGTAGCATGATAATACTTGTAAAACTTTTGTAGTTTCAAGCACTATGTCACTGGCGATAATTTCTTAATTTAAAATTGGTCTGTTTACATTATAAACCGAAGACGCTGGGAGAGTGCAATATGTTAAAACATCAACAAAGGCGTTCATGTTGGTCACACTGATTCGGCATCACAGATAAGAACGGTGACCCACGTTTAGGGCCATTCTACACGAGCACTCAAAATGCGGCAGTTGAGACCCCGACAAAATGCTTGGCAACGCAGAACTTTCAATGTGTTCGAATCTAGAGAGACGCGTTTGGTCTAGCGTTAGCCCAGCGTCAAGCGATTCCAACGTGGTACGAGGCGTTGTCAACGCAAGCGCTCATAACGTTGTGCAATCTATACTCAGGCGTTTCATTCAGCTGTCCCAGCGCGGCGTTCAAGTTTGTGTGCACGATGTTCGATTCAGAAAAATTGATTTGCGAGGTCGAGGTGCGTCCACCTTTATACAGTGTTCAGTTGAAGGAATATTCGAACAGAGAAGTGAAGGCAACATGTTGGGCAGAAATCGGCGAAGCAATGTATGAAGACTGGAGCACAGTTTCTTACTCGATCAAAAATGAGAGAGGTTAGTAAATTTTCTCTATGTAAGTTTTTCTTTATGTAAGACGAAAACTGTTGAACTTATAGAGGTAAGTGTGGTGAAAAACGTGGTTTGTAGCGGTTTTATATGATTTTCTCAAAAACAGCTCTAACGATTTTGTTCCTTTTTTGTAAATAGTGTTTGCTTCGATAGGTACCTATCAAACGCCATAGCCGCCATATCCTGGAAAACTCGATGGACAAAGATACAGAACAAAGCTCTTTCAGATGAACGAAAACCACAGAAATATTTTCAGGTATTTTGAAAAAATGTCGGAAACAATACGAATGGTGGGGGGAATGGGAAATAGGGAAAGATATTGCTCCAATACAATGTAATATTTTTATGCTTGTGAACTGTTTTATTCACATTAAAATGCAAGAAAAATCCGGTGGTGACAGTAATGTGGTATTCGGTAGATTTTTCTAATTTGTGCCCATCCTCACTCTCTTATTTTGCCATGGAAGAGCTCCTGGTCCGTTAAAATATTCACAAAATATTTCCCTCACTTCTATTCCTTGTGAGCGTCCTCCTGCACTGGCCGATTCTTGTACACCTTGTAATTCACATGACAGAGTATCTTCAAAATCAAACCCATCCCTCTTCCTAACAAAATTGTGCAAAACACAGCAACACTACTGTGATGGACACAAAGTTTGGATGCACAAGAATAACTGAATGTAGAACATGCCATTTGTTGCTCAAAATTCCAAAGGTACACTCAAGAACGCGTCTGGCTGTGGCGTGCCTGTAGTTGTATATCCTCTTATCATGAGATAGATTTTTGGAAGGATATGGTCGCAGCAAATTCTTTGACAGGCCAAAAGCCTTGTCTCCAAGCAGGACATGAGGAACTGGAGTACCTTCTCTTGAGTCATTCGAGGGTAAGGGTTTGTCACAAGGCAAATCCAGTTGCCCAGCAGTAAAACGCTTCCTGAAATTTGAATTTTTAAATACATCAGAATCTCCTTTGTGTCCATATGAACCAACATCTCTAGCTGTAAAATAGTAGTTTGCATCAGCCACAGCCATCAAAACAATTGAAAAATACTTCTTGAAGTTGAAATAGTCAGATCCAGTATTGGGTGGGCAAGAGGCTGCAAGACATTCCAAATGACTTCGCATGTTTCCTGCACTATACCCGGAATAGTTTTCCGTGAGACCTTGAAATCAAATTCCAAATCTCCAAAATTCATCCCTGAGGTCAAGTACCTGAAAAAAAGTCGAAAAGTTGAATCATTCGTTTCAGCATAGGAGCTGATGAAGAAGTAGAAAGCTATTTGGGACAACTTTGTGAGGTTCCATAGACAAATGACTCAAACGGAAACAGGGAAGGCTGCCAACAATAAAAAACTGTATATGTTCTACCATCAACTCCAGTTCCTGCTCCCGCACGTCACGGAAATACTAGTGCTTCCTCCAACATTATTGTTCCAGCAGGGACTCAGAATGATGCAGAGGGCTTGCAGGACACTCTGGATCAAACTGCTAATAGTACTGCAGAGGACAGCCAAATTGTCATTGACGCTACGGCAAGCCCTACGACAAGGAATAACGTTGCTCTTAGTCCGAGCAAAAGGAAATGTAAGAACCTTCACAAACATGGTAGTAAGAGAGCAGCTAATGAACACTCCATTGCTTCGTCAGCTAAGTATTTGACATCAATTTTGACAGAAAGCCTTGCTATTCAGAAAGAGCAGGCATAGCAGGAAAAAGAACGACAGGCAGATGTGTATGGCCATCAGGCATTCTTGATGTCGTTTGTACCTGCGTTGAACAGTATGTCCCTTCATTTCGCCATGGAAGCTAGATTAAAAATAATTGAAGTTGTCAATGCATTCCTCCGGAGATCATGTATGAACCTCAGTACCTCAACTGGACATCATAGTACCTCAGCTGGGTGGTCCACTTCTGGGTGCTCAACACCCGCTCCATCAACACCATTCAGCACGGATTCCAACTCTGAGGATTTCAACATAACAGACTACATCCTGTTGCAGAATGCAGTTCAAAACAATTGATTTTTCCTTTTTATGATGTAAAATAAATTACATAAACAAAAAATAAATAAAACAAAAAAATTACTTTATTTCTTGTTTATTTATTTCGGTTCAATGGATCTCGACTCGCGAGATATGATGATAAGTCAAACACGAATATTTGGGTGTATGTTATTATTATTATTTTCATTGATGCTGCATGACTGACTCTTTTACTTGATGCATCTTTTCATAAGGAACAACTCTGCTAAAGTCAGCAAAGTAAAAGTCTGCTTCTAAAGTCGGATAACTCCATGTCGAACATTGAATGCTGTATGCAGCAACATTGAACACAGTAAGCACCTATAAAATCGTATATAATCGTCAATTTCGACGTAACTCAAACATATTACGAGTCTCTCAGCAGGATGAATACTCTTGTCTCATGATGATGTCCTGTTTCACAATATTTTCTCCTATTAAACCAAGCAATTCGTCGAAAGAAGTAACTGACAGCCTGTATTATTGGAAGAATTTCTCCAGATATATTCTGTGGTTTGTGGTTGTTGAAGGAAGTATGAAAATCACCTATTGAGAGACGATGTGATAGTGTAGGATGAGTCCACCGTCGCCTCTTTCGACTAGTTTTTTTATTTCTTTCTACATCATCCAACAATAGAAGCCCCGCAACACATCCGATCTGAAGAGTGTTCATTTTTTGAAACCTAGCAGACTGCTGAAACGCGCTGTTCAAACACACGTGTAGAAGAACCGACGCGGTTGGGACGCTCTATGAGCGTGCGGTTGGAACGCTACTGTGTAGATAATACGTACATAAAAACGCTTAACAGCTAGCGTTTCAAACGCCGCGTTTTGAGCGCTCGTGTAGAAGCAGCCTTAATCTGTACTCTCCACAGCCGGTACGAAATAAATTTCCCTAATTTTGGGAAGGGTTGCTGCACATGGGTTGCTATGGTAATCAGTGTAAACAATTTACGATAAAAATTCGTACGGAGTGAAAATCGAGTTTCCAACTAATCCTTACATTTGAAGATACGAGCTGGCAGTTAGTCCTATGATTTAATTTTTTATTTATTGTCTACTTACCAAGTGCTACTAACGAACAGCACGTAAGAAGTGAACGCATATTTCTCAGGGCACTCTAGGACAATAAAATTTGGAGGGCGTCGGAAAAGAAGGTGAAACAAAATATATATATATTTTTGCGAATCTTGCTGTTAAATTTACGTGTTTAAGAAGCGTTTCATTTCTCCGGCTCTTTTGATTTTTATTTGACACCTTTATGCCTTTTTGCATGAGTTAGTTTGTTAGATATACCTCTTTACTCAGGCCGGTAGGCGTCTGTTAAAAATAAAGTGAAAATATTATCTAAACAAGATAGACAATGTATGTATTTTTGTGGCGCGTTGGTGTGACTGTTGTCATGGAAACGCAACAATGCATTCCCTTTGTATTGTTTACGCACTTATGTCGCTGTCAGTAATGTAATAGACAGAATTGCCATGAAAATAAAACAATGTGTTCTCTGTTTTGTTGCACTACGTATGACGCTGCCGGGCTGATACATGCAGACAGACATGACGACTGGCAACTTATATGAACGCGCTTAAAAATCGCACACGTAATTGTTGATTTTGTTTCCCCATTCTATTCTGGGGTGCAGTTGGGTTCAATGTTGGTCCCATTTTTATTTCCAGTTTACATCAATGACTCACCGAGTGCCATAGAACAAAGAGCAATTTTTACCTTATTTGCTGATGATATCAGTATATTAATTACAAGCCCAAATGATATACAGTTTCCAAATGATCTTAATATAGTTTTTGGCCAACAAAATGAGTAGTTCAAAGCTGATTTGCTTTCCTTGAATTTTGACAAAACATTTACATTAAATGTATTAATAAAAGTACATATACATCTGACACACAAATTACACATAACAGTAAACAAATTCCTACAGCTATTGAAACACAATTTCTTGGGCTATTTACTACTAGTACTATTTCTTGGAAAACACACACTGAATTTATTAAGTCTAAACTACATAGTCTTGCCATAAGTTCTGACACAAATTTCATGCAGTCCGCAGCTGAAGACGAGGCAGAAGGGTTCAAAGGTTGGTTATTTTTGGACTATTAACCAGGAACTTGTGCCAAGGCAGTTTGCTCACATCTCTCGCAGTGTTAACATGGAGTGTGGTTTCAAGGAAAACCGTGTGACTGTGATTGCCCTTCACAAATGCGGAAAATCAGATTCTCAAATTTTCTAACTCTTGAAACCATTGAAAATTTCGCCAAATTTCGTCTATCTGGCAATTAAACGTTATAAGAACTCTGGGGTGTTGAAGACAGGGTTCGGTCAGGACGCTCGAGGTGTGTGAGGACTAACGCAGCCATCAAAACAGTGCGGGAGCGCATTCGGCGAAATCCGCTCCGGAAACAGAAGTCCTTGTCCCGGAGCTAAACACATCACCCCAATCGATATCACGCCTCATCAGGGACGATCTACACATGAGAGCCTACCGGCGGTCGAAGGAACACTTCCTTTCTCCCGCTTTGAAGGAGATCCAACAGACAAGAACAGAGCGTCTCCTCCAGTGGCACGCTGAGAACGGGAAAGAAAACGTCCTCTTCAGGGACGAGAAAATCCTCACCATCGAGGAGCAGTACAACTTCCAGAACTACAAGATTTATGCTCAGATGTCCCGTGAGGCGAAGGAGAAGGTTCCAAGGGTGCAGAGAGGCCATCACCCTCCTTATGTCATGGTTTGGTGGGGGGTGTCCCATCAAGGGGTGACATCTCTTCATTTTTGCGAGAAAGATTTGAAAACTGGTGCTCGAGTGCATCAAGAGGATGTGCTACAAGGAGTTGTGAAACCTCTTAACATGACTCTCTTCAATGGTCAGAAATGGGTCTTCCAGTAGGACTCAGCTTCTGCCCACAAGGCCAAGACGACTCAGAAGTGGCTGTAGAGGAATGTTCCGACCTTTATCAAAGCTGAGGGTTGGCCCTCAGGAGTCCAGACCTCAACCCCCTGGACTATAAACTGTGGGCTGTTTTGGAGGACATGTCTTGCTGAAAGTGTCACAACAACCTGGACAGTCTGAAGAGATCCCTTGTGAAAGCAGCGGCAGACATCCCCCTGCAGATGGTGTGTGCTGCAATAGCAGAGTGGCTGGAGGGTCTCAAGGCTTATGTCGAGGCAGAGGGCTGCCATTTTGAGTGACATTATTATAAATAAAAACTTAAAAGTATTGCTAATAAATTATTTGGCTTGAAAAGTGAATGTTCTGTTTCATTTTCCTTTCAGGTAACAATATACTTGTAACAGAACTTATGGCAGGACTGTTGTAAGCCCACCTTGTTATGCAGTGCGGTCAGTCAAACCATATGTATCACTAAATACTCTGAAAATGATTTACTCTTTCAACTTCTACTGCATAATAACCTATGGTTTATTGTTCTGGGGGCACTCCTCAGTATAAATAATTTTCAGGTTACAAAAGATTATTAGAATCACGATAGATTGTAGAAGTAATTACTCTTGTAGAAAACTGTTTTTTAATTTAGAAATCTTACCTCTCCCTTCCCAGTACATTCTTTCTTGTCTATTGTTCATGATAAAAATAGGAATCAATTTATGGTCAATTCTGAGATGTATCACATTGACACTAGGCAACATGTCAATATTCACCAACCTTCTGTGAATTTGACTGGATACCAGAAGGGAATGTACTGTTTAGGTGTTAAGGCATTTAATATGCTTCCTACTTACATTAACACAGAGTCTGAGAATCCCAAGAAATTTAAATTGATTTTACAGAAAATTTTTTATATGAAAATTCCATTTGCTCTTTAGATGAAGATTTTGAACTTCAAAAAAATTAAATTGGTTGATGTATGATTTAATTAGTATTTGAATACATAAAGTAGATACATATTTATGTTTATTCTATTTTTAACTACATATTTAGTTTTTGAGTCTGTATTCTAGATCTTGTTTTTCATACAACGTAACTGCATGAAAGTACCAGTCTTTATCTATTATGCAGTGGTGCAGTGAATTATTTTTTGACCAATAAGTACTATATTCTTTTAATTGGTGTTTTCATGTTATTTGTTGTATTAAAATAACTTATATTATTTTAAATCCTCCAGAATCGTACTAGGCCTAGTAACTAAAATTGTTGTACACTTTTATACTGACTTCTCTTATTGAATTCTTAATCAAATATTTTCGTTACTTTATGTACAGTTTTGACAATTTCCATATCCATACGGATTTTTTACTCCTCTAAGAATCCATGAAATGAGAATAAATGATATAATATGATAGAATGAAATCTAAATGCGTTTAGGTCTTTACATGAAGTGCCCGATATTTTTGTCTGATTTTAACCAAATTTGGAGTTTTTTGACTGATGTTTGTAAAAGTCCCCAATATCAAATTTCACCAAAATCCATTCAGTGGGGCCATGCAAATACATGATAACAGACAGACAGGAAGAGAACATACATGCCTAAAAAGTGTGGAATGGTGGGGGGACACCAGACTTGTAGTTGTCTCTGACATCAGTTCACTTACCCAGTACTTATGAGGAATCGAACTAGGTACTGTACAAAAATCCAATATCAATTCATGGTCTCTCCACAGGCTTCAAGAATGGAAATAGCAAATTTCACACATGTAACCATGCAGAAAAAGTCTATGTTTGTAATATAAGACTTTTTACTGTTGTCTGGATTAGCTACACCAAATAGCCTGACACAATGCCTAATAGAAGGGTACCAAGGTTTCTGATGAAGGTGTCCCTGAATATATCCCTGAAGACTGTGGCAGTGTATTTTACTGACACATTAGCTCCAGCTTATCAGGCTACTGAAAAGACCGATTTGTAAACATTGCTTGTACTGCAGGTATGTGTGGAGTTGTTCATCAATTAATAATGAATTGGTAGTATTGCTGCTATTTGAAAGCAGCTGTATGAACAGATACCCTCATATTTCAGAATTCCTGTGATAATGATGGAATATAATTTGGCTGTGTTAACTTTGAGGAGAGTCATCCCCATTGTGTTAATCAAATTACAAAGTATCAAATATGTATAATATACAGTTGGAACATAACTATGTTATATTGTCAAGTATTATACAACTTGTCAGCTACATGTTTCGGCCACTTTACTTTGCCATCATCAGGTTTATACTTAGCTTACAGAGGACTGTGTTACATAACCATTGTATCTAATGGGAGACGAGATCTCGTTTACAGTGGTTAGGTACATGAACTCAATTAATAGGATGATACCAATATTTGCTATTTATATATTATGTACTATATTCTAGTCTGTTACTGATATCATGTTTGTTTACACTCTATTGAATGGGGAGGCAGCTGTGTTGTTTCATAGTCTGCTGCTGTGGCTGCATCGTTATTGTCATGGTGTTGTAGATAACATGCCATGCTAATGAGTCGAGGGCCATATGCCTTCTACAGTGTGGCCGGACATACATTTGTAGGAGATGTCAATATGGGCCAGCTATCTGTGGAATAAAATTATATCTATGTGCCATTATTGGGAATAATGGTTCCTAGTGCTATCTTGAGATGGGTGCCTGGCATGGAGTGTTACTTACTTGGTTGGTGTTGATGTCCTTGAGTGCCTTTCATGCCAGATCTCTTATCACAACTGAAACTATCACAACTGAACTATCACCATGTGTCATGATAACAGAATCACTGTGTCAATCAGAATGTGCTAGAGGTATGAGACGGTAATTATTGTGGGGGTATCATGTCTGTCCTGTTTTTTCCATCGCTGTTCACTCTTGAGGTATATCACTGTGAATCACACTTTGATCAGTCCCGTTTATTATGTGGATGTGTTTGCGGTATGCGTGTGTGCTATCCCTTTAGAGATGGTTTGCTTATTGTATGCAGGTGGCGTCATGTACTGGAGTGTTTGCGCTTTGACCACTTTCAGGGTGTGGAGGGCAAGCGTTGGGGGTGTGGGGAGGGGGAGAAGGGGGTTTATGGGTGGTGGGTTTTCAGGAGGGTGTCAAAGATTTTATTGGGAAATATGGAGTGGTTGCCATTCAGATGGTTGTTGCCTATGTACTCGGCATGGATGTAAAATCTCTTGATCATGTTTAGATGGGCTCCTTTCTTGTGATGGTGTAACACCTGCATAACGTTGTCAGTGGGGCTGAAGGAATGTGCCTGTTCGTGAAGGTGTTGTGCAAAGCAGAACGTGTGGAAAATGCTTCCTTGTGTTCATTGTAACATATATAAAATATTTGTACCATCCTATTAATTGAGTTTATGTGCCTAACCATTGTGAACGAGATCTCATCTCCCATTAGATACACTGGTTATGTAATACAGTCTTCTGTAAGCTAAGTACAAACCTGATGATGGTCAAGTAAAGTGGCTGAAACATGTAGTTGACAAGTTGTGTAATACTTGATAATATAACATAGTTGTGTTCTGACTGTATATTCTACATATTTGATATTTTGTAATTGGCTGTGTTAAATTATTTTCTGACATTTCATGCTTGAAATGCATGTCTGTGGGTGGTGGGAGTGGGGGGACTATGTGTTTTAAATTTAATCATGCAAGTAACATTTTTTTTTTCTGATAAGCAGTGTTTTTTATTTTTAGCAGAAAGACTGAAATTTGTTATTCACCACAAGTTGGTAGTGAATCATATGCTGTATGCTATATCACTGGATGTGATACACATAACAAGAACACATAACGGCGCACTACATAGATCAGGAACAATCCAACGTAAGATTGACAAATCATTTGTAATTAGAAGTGCTGCAAGATTTTACCAATATTAAAAGATATAGACATACACTTTAGAAAGTGAATAATATTTTAAATGTGTTTAACCTAATCTTCAATTGAATGAAGAAGCTGAGATCCCAAGGTAGTGTGGCACTGCTTGTTTAGTGTACTTTTTAATTTTGGTAGTTGACCTTGCCTGAAGGTGACTGGACAGGGTTAAAACATTTAGCAAGTTATTATATTTCAATAAAACATAGTTGTGTTAACAAGAAGATTGTTCAGTTTTATTGTATATACAGGATGTCCCAGGAGGAATGTGCCAGACTTCGGGAGAGTGTTCCTTATGTTAAAGTATACCGATATAACCCAAAACACCTATATCCAAAGTTGAACGGTTACGGAGATAATGGCCGGAGAAAAGTGCGGTCTTCTTGCGGTTCCACGTACTGCACCTTTTCAGCTGATGTGTTACGTATACACTGCGCATGTCCTTGAGACTGGAATGCCGTCAACATCGTGCCTGCGTGCCCATGTAAAGTGCTTGGAAACCTAAGGACAACTATGGCGTTAATGCGAGTGTTTATGTAGTTCAATGTAATGGCTTTATGTCACTCATACGTTAATTACATGTTAAGTGCAGATATTAGCATTACAGAAACAACATATTCCTGCCAGTTTTAATATGTATTTGGTAATCAATAAGTGTGTAACAGCTGTCAAAGTTTCGAACTTCTCTGGCCATTATCTCCGTAACCGTTCA
>Ga0123357_10005748_pt1 | contig 14939 bp, 16 predicted proteins | sample TergutEmb28metaG_FD_89873 | JGI IMG/M metagenome (GOLD analysis project Ga0123357, IMG submission 89873) | Embiratermes neotenicus P4 segment gut microbial communities from Petit-Saut dam, French Guiana - Emb289 P4 | ecosystem: Host-associated > Arthropoda: Insects > Digestive system > Gut ...
AAATAACGGCTGGAAAAGTTTCTTTCAGTATATTTCCCGCCTGTTTAAACCACTCTGTAATTACTTCAATATCTTCGCTTTTTACACCTTGTTTTTGGTAGAGATCTGTTAATTGAGGAATTGCCTGATCTACAAATTTGTCTACATTGCCAAAAACGCTATTTTGAATGCTGTTACCATTGTAAACTGAATACAAAAACGCCGATAAGGCAATCAGGGCAAATATGATACAGGTTGTATAAAAGACTGCTTTTGCTGCGTTCCGTTTTTTAGCGTATATAGCAGGGAGTATAATGGAAATTATACCCCCATAAATTACATATAGGACAATATAAGCTAGGGCAGTTGAAACGGGAACATTTGTGGTTGTCAGGCTTATAGTAACAGTAACAGCAGCAACTAATAATGTGGTTAAGGCAACAATTCCAAAAGTCAGCCCTTTTCCTGATTTAAAATAATAATAAATTCCGGGAAGAGGGATAAAAACAGCTAATACAGGCATAGCAAAGAGCATACTGGAAAGAAAAAGGGCTAGAGTAAGAAGAGTGCCGATTGTTAATCCCTTTAATATTTCTTTCCTACTTACTTCTGTTGCCAATTTTTATACCTATTGCACTATATGTGAAGCTGCGATTGGAATTAGAGCAATATTACGGGCACGTTTTATTGCTTCGGCAATTTCACGCTGATGATGCGCGCAGTTTCCGGATATACGGCGCGGAATAATTTTCCCCCGCTCGGTTATAAAATACCGGAGTGTGCGCGGATCTTTATAATCAATTATTATTTGCTTATCAGCGCAGAAACGGCATACTTTACGGCGCTGAAAAGGTCTTTTTTTCCTTGGGCCGCCCGGGCGTTGTGTGGTTTTCTCGTCACTCATAGCTTAAGCCTCCTCCTCTACCGTTTCTTGATCTTTAGGTTCATCAACATTTTCCTCTACTGCTTCGTCCGTTTCAACTGTTCTTACAGGTGCTACTGCCGCAGGCTCTTTTTCAAGCTTTACAGTTTGATAACGGATAACCTGATCATTAAGACGGAGGCGGCGCTCAAGTTCTGCAATCAGATTTGAATCACCATCTGCCCTGAGGTACATGTAACGGCCTCTGTTAAGCTTGTTTATGGGGTATGCCAGTTTACGGGCTCCCCAATCTTCAAGTTTTATTACATCTCCGGACATGTTTTTTACAACTTCCTGAACTTTTTCAGATAGAGATTTATTCTCTTCTTCTGAAAGGTCAGGCTTGACGATGTATATCGTCTCGTACATCTTTTTCATAATTACTCCTTATGGATTTTGTATGCTAAGAGATTTATATTTCCCTCGGCATCAGTTAGCCCCGGCCTTATCCGGAACAAGGAGAAACAGCTATTAAGCTGCTTTCTGGAACCAAAATTTTTATCACAACTTTCAAATAATAACAAGCATTATCGGGCGACAATTTGCCGCCCGTTGTAGGGGTTGAAAAATTTCAACCCCTACGTCCGAGCGAAACACGGCGAAAGCAACGTCATATGACCCTTAATCGAAGCCGTCAATTAAACGTTGAAGCGGAAATGCATTACATCCCCATCTTGTACTATATACTCCTTACCCTCAAGCCGCATAAGCCCTTTCTCTTTTGCGCCTGCTTCTCCGTTACAGGAGATAAAGTCATTAAAAGCTATTACTTCAGCCCGTATAAAACCTTTCTCAAAATCGGTGTGTATAACACCGGCTGCTTGCGGCGCTTTTGTTCCATTTACGATTGTCCATGCCCGTACTTCTTTAGGGCCTGCAGTAAAGTAAGTTATTAAGCCGAGAAGTTCGTATCCAAGGCGTATAAGGCGGTCAAGCCCGGATTCTGCCAGCCCCATGCCGGATAAAAATTCGAGTTTTTCATCTCCGTCTAATTCCGATATCTCAGCCTCAATTTTACCGCATATGGTTATAACTTTTGAGTTTTCTTTTTCGGCGATTTCCTTAACTGCTTGAACAAAAGGGTGTTTACCTTCAAGATCGTCCTCAGCTACATTTGCAACGTACAGTACCGGCTTATCTGTGAGCAGACACATTTCGCCAAGAATAACTTTCTCATCATCATTCTCAGCCAGTCCAAGGGCTGGTTTACCCTGTTCCAGGTTTTTTTTTACCTTCTGGCAAAATGCAAGGTCTTCTTTTGCTTTTTTATCACCGCTTCTGGCCAGTTTTTCACTTCTTAAAATCCTTTTTTCAACAGTATCAAGGTCAGCCAGTGCAAGTTCAAGTTTTATGATCTCTATATCCCTTGCAGGGTTCACATTACCATCAACATGTACTACGTTTTCATCGTCAAAGCAGCGAACAACATGGACTATCGCATCAACAGAGCGGATATGCCCCAGAAATTTGTTGCCAAGGCCTTCGCCTCTGCTGGCTCCTTTTACAAGCCCTGCTATATCCACAAATTCTATGGCAGTCGGAATGATTTTCTCCGGTGAAACGATTTCAGCAAGTTGATTTAACCTGGTATCAGGTACCTGCACAATCCCTACGTTTGGGTCTATTGTACAAAATGGGTAGTTGGCCGATTCTGCGCCTGCTGCCGTAAGAGCGTTGAATATTGTTGATTTTCCTACATTCGGAAGGCCGACTATGCCACAGTTAAAACCCATTACATATCCTTTCGGGAGATCAGATTTCTGTTGTTAAAGAGAGTCATAGCTTTTTTCACGTCTTCTCTGAGCAGAGTTTCTAAAGCATCTACAGCACTATCAACAACTGCAGGAAGAGACGGCATTTCGCTTTTATCAAATGGTGTAAGAACATAGTCTGCTGCGTCACCGTGAGTAGGGTGGCCAATTCCTATACGGATTCGTATATAATTATCGCTTCCGATTTCCTGATGAATTGAGCGCAAACCATTGTGTCCGCCATGTCCGCCATTCTCTTTTATTCTGACCTGACCATATGAAATATCCAGGTCGTCGTGAATTACTATAATATCTGAAGGTAAAAGTTTATGAAATCGTAAGGCTTCTGCAACAGCCCTTCCTGAGATGTTCATATAAGTTTGAGGTTTTAAAAGAAGCAGGCGGTTATTTGCGAAGTTTCCTTCACCGTAAAGGCCTGAAAAGCTTTTCTTTGTGACAGGGATATTATTAAGAGTTGTGAACCTGTCTAAAACAATAAAACCCGCGTTGTGGCGGGTCCATAAATATTTGGGGCCTGGATTCCCAAGCCCCACTATAAGTTTTGTTGCCATAATTATTCTTTTGCTGGGGTTTGGTCTGCCGCTACTTCAGCTTCAGCTTTGGCTTCAGCAGCTACCTCTTCTTCCATTGCTTTATTCAGGACGTTTACAATTGTAGCGTTTGGATCTTCAATAAGCTTTAGCCCTTCAGGTAGCTGTATTTCATGAGCATGTATTGAAAGACCTATTGTAAGCTCTGAGATATCAACGGGTATACTCTCTGGAATTGCCGTAGGAAGACATTCAACTTCAATAGAGTGTTTTATTATGTCAAGAAGCCCACCGTCCTTAACACCCTTTGCAGTCCCTTCGAACTTGATTTTTACATCAACTCTGACGTTTTCATTCATATTTATTTTATGGAGATCTGCGTGGAGTATTGTCCCTTTTAAAGGGTCGCGGCGAGTATCTGCTACCATAACAACCGCGCCATCAAGAGAGCTTTCCCCTTTAAGGGTAATAAGGGGTGAACTACTGCTCGCAATAATTTTCGCAAATTCCTTTTGATTAAGACTAATAGCAACTGATTCAAAACCCTTTCCGTATACTACCCCAGGTAAGTTTCCCTCTCTTTGCAATTGGCGGCTGATTCCTTTACCTGTTTTGCTTCTAAGACTAATATTTAGTTCTTTCTGGCTCATAATATCCTCACTTTATTCCCAATATTCATAGTTTCTCTTTATAATCAAAAAGTGAACTGACTGATTCGTCGTCATGGATTCTTCTTATTGCTTCCGCAAGTAGGTTAGAAACAGTCAGAATCTTTATTTTACTAAGGTTTTTACCGTTTTCTTTAAGCGGTATTGTATCTGTTATTAACACTTCCTGGATTTCGGAGTCGTTAATTCTGTCAATTGCAGGCCCTGACAATACTCCATGTGTAGCGCAAGCGTAAATCTCTTTCGCTCCATGCTTTTTAAGAGCTCCTGCCGCCTGTGTAAGGGTACCTGCCGTGTCTATCATATCGTCAAGAATAATGGCGGTTTTATTATTTACGTCTCCAATAAGGTGCATTACTTCAGCAACGTTAGGAGCAGTTCTACGTTTATCAATCATTGCCAGTGTGCAGCCAAGTTGTTTGGCAAAAGCACGGGCGCGCTCAGTCCCGCCTGCGTCTGGAGAGACCATTACTATATCTTTATCTTTAAATCTTGAAGTCACATACTCAATTATAACAGGAGCAGCGAAAAGATTATCAACAGGGATATTGAAAAATCCCTGAATCTGGCCTGCGTGAAGATCTACTGTTACAACGCGGTCAGCTCCTGCCGTAGTGATGAGATCAGCCACAAGTTTTGATGTAATTGGGGTTCTCGGGGCTGCTTTCCTATCTTGTCTGGCATACCCATAGTAAGGAATTACCGCTGTTATTGTTGCTGCTGAAGCCCTTTTAAGAGCGTCAATCATAATAAGTAGTTCCATGAGGTGGTTATTCGTGGGGGTACAAGTAGACTGGACTACGTGTATATCACGGCCGCGGACATTTTCGCATATCTCAACCATGATCTCCCCATCGGAGAAAGTGCGTACATTAGCCTTACCAAGAGTGATACCCATATTTGAGCAGATTTGTTGCGCAAGAGGCAGATTTGAGTTTCCGCTAAATATCTTGATTTCGTTATGCATTGATTTCACCAATAATTTTTAAGGGCGGTATATGCCGCCCTTTAGCAGTTTGTGGCTGGGGTGCCAGGATTTGAACCTGGGAATGCCGGAATCAAAATCCGGTGCCTTACCGCTTGGCGACACCCCAAAAAATCTATATTGTTTTAGTGACTGCTACAAACCAATCTGAATCTTTTTTAAGCGCTTCTGCCGCATTATGCGCTGCTTCCCTGTTTTCAAATATTCCAAAAACTGTAGCGCCGCTTCCCGACATCAATGATCCCAATGCGCCACTCTGTAATAACCGGTCTTTTATCTCTCCGATAACAGGGAAACGTTTTATAGTCACCCGTTCAAGATCATTTAAAAATATTTTTGAAATATCTGCTACAGAGCAGTACAGAAGCGGAATAATATCTTTCACTTTTTCGGTTGTCAACCCCAAATTTTGATATACCCAGGCAGTTGAGACCTGAATATTAGGATTTACAAGAACAATCCAGGCTGTTGGTATATTTTCCAGTGGAGTCAATATATCGCCTATACCTTCTGCTATAGCGGGTTTTTCAAATATGAAAAAAGGGACATCTGCTCCCAGGGTAACCCCCATTTTCATAAGTTCCGTATCACTTATTTTGAAATCAAAGAGTTTATTGAGCCCGACCAGTGTGGCTGCTGCATCACTACTTCCCCCACCAAGGCCGGCTGCAACAGGGATATTTTTGATTAAGGAGATTTTTACGCCTATATTTTTATTAGTCTTTGCGAGTATGGCATCAGCCGCCCGCCATACAATATTTTTTTTGTCCAGAGGGAGCCCGTTGTCGTTGGTGTACAGGGTGATACCAGGTTTGTCGCTTATTTCGATCAGTAATTCATCACTCAGATCAATCCTTTGCATTAACATTCGCAGATCATGATATCCGTCATCTCTTTTACGGAGAACGTCCAACCTGAAGTTGATTTTTGCCGGCGCTTTTAGGTGAATGGACTGCATTATCTTCTTACAACCTTTCTCTTCATGCCCCCGGTCATTGCGGCCATTTGTTGCTTTTGAATTGTTCCGGGGCTCTCAAGGTGGAACTGATACCACATTTCACCATAGTCGGTCATTTTCATTTTTTTACCGTCTTTTAAAAGCTCAAGATTATCGGCCAGTTTTTCATCTCCGGGGAGCTTTTTAAGCCCTTTGTTAAGGATTTCAATAGCTCTTTCTTTTTCATTCGAGCTAGTTAAGCAGAAAGCGTAAAGCGCCCAAATGAGAGATTCTTTTGGGCTGCCAATGACTGCTCTATCAAATGTTGCTCTCATTTTATCTTTTTTATTTTTCTTCATATAGGTAACGGCAAGCATTCCCATTGTGATCCAGTTTTTAAAGAAACCTTTCTGAAGGTAAGGGAAGGCATTGGCGAAATCTCTTTTTATATAATAGAGCATACCGATTGAAGAATTGATTTGACCGCCAACATAAATCTGCCATTTACTATATTTGAGGGCTCCCTGCATTTCGCTGATTGCCTTTTCGACAAGCTTTACCTGCATCTCTTTACTATTGGTCCTCTGTGTTTGAATATCTTTCATAGCTGAAGACATAACCACTTCAATACGCTTCATGATGATTCTGGATATAAGAATAAAGGTGCCTGCCATCAGAAGTATCGCTATTATTAACGATAGCCACCAAAATAAGTGGAGCCCAAACGCTAAGAGGGCAAATACAAGAATAGCCAGAACAGTGGATATTAGAATATTATACATTATTGAATATCAGCCTTTTTATTTGGATTAACTGTTATCTCTTCTCAGATTTTTTGTAATTATAATTCTTTGGCCCGGTTTCAAAGCTGTCTGGGCATTAATATTGTTCAGAGAAGAGAGAGTTGATGGTGTTATATTAAACTTTTCCGATATGGAAGCCAGGGTATCTCCATCTTTTATGGAGTAGTATAAAATATCATCTAGTTGACCCTTTGTTGTTTCTTCTTTGTTTGCCTCAGAATTTTGGGCAACAGCAACAACCGAATTTGCTGGAACAGTCGGTACAGACAGAGTTTTATTTTTTAATGTTGCCGAAGGCTTTATGTTGTTGATTTCTGCGAGCTTTTCAGTTGTTGTGTTAAATTTTGCTGCAATAGAAGCTAGAGTGTCATGTTTCTGAACTTTATATGTTGCAAGCTCGGTAAAACGTTCATTTGCAGGAAGAGATAAAACCTTTGCTATAAAAACATCTCCCTTACCTTTCGGGAGTTTAAGCTGATAATCCGGATAGTCAGGGGGTGTGCACTGTTTAAGCAGTTCAGGGTTAAGGTCTTTGAGAGTCATATATGAAACATCAATGAGCTTTGCTATCAGTCCAAGGTCTGTTCTTGTTGGAACAGTAACAGTGTCAAGATCCATTGCGGGCAGGTATGCAAGATCGGCAAAGCCATATTTTTCAGGGTCTTTCGCTATAATTGTCGCAGCAAGAAGCTTTGGAACGTAATCTTTCGTCTCTTTTTTTAAATAAGAACCTTTGGAAATTTCCCAGAAATCTCTGGTATCGTACATATTGATAGCACGTAAAATCTTATTTTCTCCGGCATTATAACCGGCAGTGGCAAGATACCAGTTATTATTGAACATTGTATATAGCGCTTTTAAATATGTAGCTGCAGCGACTGTAGACTTTACCGGGTCTTTCCGCTCATCTATCCACTCATTAATCTTAAGATCGTAATGCTTTCCGGTTCCTGACATGAATTGCCATGGACCTACCGCATTGGCAACAGACCTTGCGTGGTTGGTAAATCCGCTTTCTATCATAGCCAGATAAACCAGATCTTCAGGCAAGCCCTCTTTTTTCAGAGCATCTTTCATCATCGGTATATATCTTTCAGATCGTGAAAGCCAGCGGGAAAAACCTCTTCGGCCCGTTGTCTGAAAATAGTTCAGGAAATGGTTTACCTGATTGTTTAAAGTAAGCGGAAGGTCAGATTTTGGAAGAGTCTCAGCGGAGCCATAAACATCTTTTTTATCGTTGGCCTGGCCGCCGTAAGAATCAGTTAAGTCAGATATATCCGGAATGAGTGAATTTTCAAGTTCACTTGTTGGCCGTGGTTTTTTAGTTTCCGCTTTTTTCTGCTGAGGGGATAACTCGTTTAACAGCCTTGATGAAACGTCATCAGACCAGCCGGTTGTGGCAAAAAGCATTAAAACTAATAGAATAAAGAAAATACGCATATAATAAAGTCTCCCATATCTGCCTTTTCCTTTCTGTTAAAGCTGTATGAAAAAGTCAAAATATGAGTAAATTATTTTTAGTTGGGAGAGTATAAAAAAAAATCCCTTTAATGTCAATCTACAAGGCTTTATATGGCTTTTTAAGGGGACTAACAGGGGGCAAGCATCTCATTGAAAAGAGTAAAAATATAGGCTAATATCTCTCTATGGAAAAAGAGATATATATCGGACTTGGTTCAAATCTTGGAGATAGAGAGATGAACCTTTTAAGAGGAGTCGCGGAACTTGGTAAGCTTCCCGACTCAAAAATTACAGGCCTTTCCAGCTTTTATGAAACAAAGCCTGTAAGCGAAATAGAACAGGACGATTACTATAACGCCGTACTCCGCATGGAGAGTGAGCTTACACCTCAAGAGCTTCTGGAACGTCTTTTGGGAATAGAAACAGACATTTTTTTGCGGAAGAGAGTGTTTCCGAATGAAGCCCGTAGAATGGATATGGATCTGCTCTTTTATGGCAATCAGATTATAAATAACAGTCCTGACCTGATAATTCCGCACCCACGGCTGCATCTGCGGCGTTTTGTTTTGGAACCTATGGCGGAAATCGCTCCTAATTTTGTACACACTGTTTTACAGAAACCGATTTCTGAACTTCTTGCTGAGTTAACTACTGATGAGGTTGTCACTAAAATCTAAAAGGGACTTAGGATAGTTATACATATTTAAAGGTAGCGTTTTATGAAAAAAATCGGTTTTTTAATGTTGATAATTGCGGTTGTTTTACTCGTCACATGGTTTATTTTTCCACTTAATATTCTGTACATACCGATGATTATTCTGTGGATTGCTGGAATCATAATTATCGGAATCGCACCACGCAGCAAGGCAGTCAGAAGCGGGCCTTTGGTTCGCGGCACGGTTATCAATGAAAGATATAGCAGCGGCGGCGGGTACGACCAGTATGGTGCGTATTCTCGAACTAACTTTCGTTACACGGTTCAATATACCACTGTTGACGGCCAGCAAATTACATCAAAAACAACAGCCCCCGCTAATTGGGATAAAGGCGAAACTGTGCCTGTAAGATACAATCCTAAAAAGCCAAAACAGTTTATGATTGATACTAACGCGGATTCGCATGGTTTTCAAAACCCGAACGACTTGGGTACGGACGTGCAAAGCGCCATAGCGTCAGCGTTATCTGGTCTTGGCGCAAAGGGAGGTGTGAATTTCACCGGGACGACGGTCACGACTACTGTAAATAGTGTACCTGTAAACAACGTACCAGTTGGACAAACACAGGCAAAAGGCGTAGTTTTGTCGGTTCAGCCCACCGGCAATATTGTTGCTGACAACGGTGAAATAGAATTGAAAATCGAAGTTACCAGGCCGGACGGCAGCCAGTATCAAACCACTGTCAAAAAAGCAATCCCGCCTATTGCGTTGCCATACATTCAAGTGGGCAGGGTTATTCAGGTTTTCTATAAACCGGAGGACGAGCAAAATATTACAATTGGGTTATGATATAAACTATGCTCTCTGGATAAAAATTGATACAGACAATGTTAAAGAGAGCAGTGCAGCTCATGCTCTTGAGCATGGGTATGCCATGACCGATACGGAATGGGCGGCAAAAAAGCTGATTTTATGAAGGACGCGAATAAAGGAGTGAAGTAGAAAGGGAATTAAATGGCAAAAAGAGAAATGCCTACTAAAATTCAGAAAATAAAAACCAGCGAAATAACGCTAAATGACGTGCAGGATAAAATCATTACAATCCAAAACAAAAATGTACTTTTGGATAGTGATGTGGCTACGTTATATGGTGTAGATACAAACGATGTAACTCAGGCAGTAAAACGTAATCCGGATAAATTCCCTGAAGGGTATATTATCTCCCTGACAGAGAAGGAGAAAAAAGAGGTTGCCACAAATTGTGGTAACCCCAAGGTAAAGTTTTCTCCTGCACTTCCGAAAGCCTTTACCGAAAAAGGCCTGTATATGCTCGCCACCATTTTGAAGAGTGAACGAGCAACCAATACAACAATTGCTATAGTAGAAGCGTTTACTAAGCTACGCGAACTGTCCAATACAGTTGCCGCAATGGTTAAATCACCCGATGACACACAAAAGCAGGCAGCTGTGATGCAAAAAAGCAGTGAGATACTATCGGACATGGTTACGAAGGAATTACATGTCACAGGTACTGAAACAAGTTTTGAATTTAACCTGCTTTCGGCTATAAAAATTAAACACACTATTAAAAAAAAGATGAAATAAAAAAACATAGGAGGATACATGAAGTTTTTTATTGATACAGCCGATGTTAAAGAGATCCGTGAGGCTCATGCTCTTGGTCTTGTGGACGGAGTTACGACAAACCCTTCTCTTATTGCCAAATCAGGCCGTAAGTTTGAGGAGGTTATTAAGGAGATTACCGGCATAGTTGACGGTCCGATTTCGGCAGAGGTGATTTCTCTTGAGCATGACGGAATGATAAAAGAGGCAAAAAAGCTTGCGAAGCTTCATAAGAACATCGTTATAAAACTTCCAATGACTCCTGAAGGGCTTAAAGCTACTAAAACCCTGACTTCTCTTGGAATAAAAACAAATGTAACTCTTATTTTTACACCTATGCAGGCTTTATTGGCGGCAAAAGCAGGCGCAACATATGTTTCCCCTTTTGTGGGAAGGCTTGACGATATATCTCAAAACGGTATGGTGATAATTGAAGAGATAAGGACGATTTTTGATAATTACGGCTTTACGACAGAAATTATTGTAGCCAGTGTAAGGAATCCGATACATGTTATGGATTCAGCTTTGATAGGCGCTGATGTGGCGACAATTCCGTATAGCGTAATGATGCAACTTGCAAAACACCCATTAACAGATGCGGGGATAAAGAAGTTTCTTGAGGATTGGGAAAAGGTGCCGAAGTAGCAAAGTTTGTTACTAATATTTCTCCATTATCTGTCTGCCAATTGATAGAGGGAATTGCCTAATCCTACGAGCTGTAATACAATTAGGCAATACTATTTTATCTGGTTTCTCTACGTAGATATTTTTATCAGCTCAGGTAATACCTGAGCTGATAGGTAATATAGGCTATAAATTATAACAATTAGATTCTTGCCTAATCGTGTTTACACTTGTACGATTAGGCAAGATATAGCTGTCTCCCATTTGACAATACAAAAAGTAAAAGACTTTAGTTTATTTACCATTCCCGCTAGGTTATTACCAATAGCCGGCAGGGGTTGACACGCACCCGCTTTTAGTGTAGCGTAAAACGTCCCACCATTCAGAGGGACAAATTCTCTGGACAGCTATAAAATTTCATGAAAAAAATTACAGCAATTATTCCAGCCAGGTACGGCTCTACAAGGTTTGAAGGGAAAGCTTTAGCTGATATTCTGGGGCGTCCTATGATTCAACACGTTTATGAACGTGTAACCAGAGCTTCCCTTGTTTCGCAAGTACTTGTCGCAACTGATGATAACAGAATAGCTGAGGCTGTATCCGCTTTCGGTGGTCTGGCTGTAATGACCTCTGCTGCTCATGAGACTGGTACAGACCGTCTTGCCGAGGTCTCGGCGAAGATTGATTCCGATATTATAGTTAATGTGCAGGGCGATGAGCCTCTTATAGAACCGGATATGATTGATGAGGCAATTTATCCCCTTATTTCCGATCAAGCATCTGTTATGTCCACCCTTAAAAGCGGGATAAGAACTGTTGAGGATTTTCTGAATCCAAATGTTGTAAAAGTTGTTACAGATCAGTCAGGCAATGCCCTTTATTTTTCCAGGGCTCCGATTCCGCAGTTCAGGGATAGATGGAATGAGCTGGACGGAAGAACAGAGCTTCCAGAAGGATTCATCTGTTATAAACATGTAGGTCTTTACGCTTATAAAAGGGATTTCTTGATTAAATTCGCAGGTATGCCTCAAACTTTTTTAGAAAAGTCGGAAAAGCTGGAACAGTTACGGGCTATTGAAAACGGCTATCAGATAAAGGTTGTGGAAACTTCCTATGATTCTGTAGGGGTTGATACTCCGGAGGATTTACAAGCTGTATTGAAAAGATTAAAACAGACCTAGGAGCATCTGTATGAAGACGAAGTTCATTTTTGTAACCGGTGGTGTTGTTTCCTCAATAGGCAAGGGGCTTGCTTCTGCCTCCCTTGGCGCTCTTTTGGAAGCGAGGGGCTTGCGGGTAGCCATGCAGAAGCTGGATCCTTATATTAACGTTGATCCCGGAACAATGTCCCCTTTTCAGCATGGTGAGGTTTTTGTAACAGATGACGGAGCTGAAACTGACCTCGATCTTGGACATTATGAGCGATATACAACCGCACAGCTTTCGAAGAAAAGCAATTTTACCACAGGTCAGGTATATTTTTCAGTTATTGAGAAGGAGCGGAGAGGCGATTATCTTGGTGGTACGGTTCAAGTAATTCCCCATATTACAGATGAGATTAAGGAAAAAATTCTTGATAACGCTAAAGGGAGTGATGTTGCTATTATAGAGGTCGGTGGCACTGTCGGAGATATAGAATCTCTGCCGTTTTTAGAGGCTATCCGCCAGTTTAAGGCTGACCGCGGAGCGGGAAATGTTCTTTATATTCATCTGACTCTCGTTCCTTACATAAAAACTGCCGGTGAACTCAAGACAAAGCCGACACAACATTCTGTGAAAGAGCTGCAGCAGATAGGTATCCAGCCGGATATACTTTTATGCCGCTGTGAGCAGGAAGTCCCAAAGGAATTAAAGGCGAAAATAGCCCTGTTCTGTAACGTTGATGAGAAGGCTGTAGTTACATCTCCTGATGCCAGACACATTTACGCTGTTCCTTTAGCTCTTCATAACGAAGGGCTTGACGAGCAGGTTGTTGAAAAACTTAATATATGGACAAAGGCCCCTGACCTTTCACCATGGGAAGATGTTGTAAAAAAGCTTACAGAACCTGAGAAAGGTGAGGTTACAATAGGTATTGTAGGGAAATATGTGGATCTGGCAGATTCCTACAAATCTCTTACGGAAGCTCTGACCCATGGCGGCATAGCCAATAACTGCCGTGTAAATCTTATTTATATTGATGCTGAAAAAATTGAACATGATGGCATAGGTGGTATATTTTCTGGTATTGACGGTATCCTTGTCCCTGGCGGCTTTGGTGAAAGAGGGACTGAAGGGAAGATAGCTGCGATTGAATATGCCAGGACGAATAAAATTCCGTTTTTTGGGATATGTCTTGGTATGCAGATGGCTGTTGTGGAGTTTGCAAGAAATGTATGCAAACTGCCGGACGCTTTTTCCACTGAATTCAAGGCTGACTGCAAAAATCCTGTCATTCATCTGATGGAAAAGCAGATAGGAATTGAGAAAAAAGGTGGTACGATGCGTCTTGGCGCTTATCCATGCTCTTTAACGAAGGGAAGTGTCGCGCAAAAAGCTTATGGTGGATTAGAAATATCGGAACGCCACCGCCACCGGTTTGAATTTAATAATGAATACAAAGATATTCTGTCTGAAAAAGGCCTTGTGCTTTCCGGCATTTACCGTGAAGGGAATCTGATTGAAGTCGTGGAAATTGCCGATCATCCCTGGTTTCTTGGTTGCCAGTTTCATCCTGAGTTTAAATCAAGGCCATTAAACCCTCATCCGCTTTTTAAAGCGTTTATTTTAGCCGCTATGGGAAAAAGGGGGTAGTTGTGGTAAGAGAGATCAGTATCGGGAATCTGAAAATTGGTGGGAAACAGCCTCTGGTTCTTATTGCCGGCCCTTGTGTTATAGAAAGCGAAGAAATCACGCTAAGGGTTGCGGAGAAACTGTTAGATATTACAAAAGATGTTGGTATTCCCCTTATTTTTAAAGCTTCCTATGATAAGGCAAACCGCACTTCCGTCACTTCTTTCAGAGGGCCGGGGATCAAAGAAGGGCTTCGTATTCTGGCTAAAGTGAAGGAAAAATTCAACCTTCCAATTCTTTCGGATATTCATGGACTGGAACAGGTTGATGAAGCTGCCGAAGTTCTTGATGTGATTCAGATCCCCGCGTTTTTATGTCGCCAGACAGACCTCATCGTAAAAACCGCAAAGACAGGAAAGGTAATAAATATTAAGAAGGGGCAGTTTCTTGCACCGTGGGATATGAAGAATGTTGCCATGAAGGCGGCCGTCTCAGGCAATGAAAACATTATTCTTACTGAACGGGGAGCGTCTTTTGGGTATAACAATCTCGTTTCAGATATGAGAAGCCTTCCTATAATGAGGGGGTTTGGATATCCTGTGATATTCGATGCGACACACAGTGTTCAGCTCCCTGGTGGAGAAGGTGAGAGCTCTGGCGGGCAGAGGGAGTTTGTGGAATATCTTGCAAGGGCGTCAGTTGCTACAGGTATTGACGGTATATTTATGGAAGTCCATGAAGAGCCAAATAAAGCTTTATGCGATGGCCCGAATTCTGTGAAGCTGGATAATTTAAAACCTCTTTTGTTGAAGCTCAAGGCTATAGACCATATTGTAAAATAGTAGGGGGCGTGATTTATCACGCCCCCATTGGACGCGATAAATCGCGCCCCTACGTATGGTGGCTCGCCTATGAGCCAAAATTCTGTGTCATCAGGTAAAATGATTTATTGCCTAATCCTATTATTTACAAAAAAATTGGAAATAGCAATTAATTTGTTAGCTCAGGTATTACCTCAGCTAATAGAAATAACGGTATAAAAAATAATTGCCTAATTGTATAAAACAAATATAATAGGGTAATATTAAAAACATACCAGCTTCAGATTTTTAGTTATCAACCCACTAAATAGTAGTAGTTGAAAAATATAGTTAAGCAATAAGTTAGGTAAAAGTAGAAGCTCTTTTAGCATAATATGCTTTGCAAC
>Ga0123357_10005750_pt1 | contig 14937 bp, 8 predicted proteins | sample TergutEmb28metaG_FD_89873 | JGI IMG/M metagenome (GOLD analysis project Ga0123357, IMG submission 89873) | Embiratermes neotenicus P4 segment gut microbial communities from Petit-Saut dam, French Guiana - Emb289 P4 | ecosystem: Host-associated > Arthropoda: Insects > Digestive system > Gut ...
AGGCATTCGGCAGCCTTGCCTATATTGTCAAAGCAAGAACCGGCTTGTTAAGAGATACGGGGCCGGCTCTTTCGCCTTTCAACGCTTTCCTGCTTTTGCAGGGGCTGGAATCTTTGCATGTAAGAATCGAAAGGCACAATGAAAATGCTTTAAAAGTCGCGCGTTTTTTGGAAAAACATCCGCTTGTCTCATGGGTAAATTATCCCGGGCTTGAAAATAGTCCCGAATATCCGAAAGCAAAAAAATATCTGGGCGGCAAGGGCGGAAGCATAATAGGTTTCGGCGTAAAAGGCGGGAAAGAGGCGGGTAAAAAGTTTATCGAGAGCGTAGAACTAGCCGTCCATCTGGCAAATGTCGGCGACGCAAAAACCCTGGTTATTCACCCGGCAACGACCACCCATTCGCAGCTTGAAGAAAACGAACTGGCCGCGGCGGGCGTAACGCCGGATTATGTAAGACTTTCCGTGGGAATAGAAAACGTTCGGGATATAATAAACGATTTGGAGCAGGCGCTCAAAAAATCACAGGAATAGCCGCAGTTTGCCGGGAAAATAAACAGACGCCTGAAAGAAAATAACTCTCTTTCGGGCGTTTGTCTGCGTTGCGCCGGCGCATTGAACTCGCATCTGACCCAAAAAAATTGATTTAATCGGTAAAAGTTTGTAAAATCTTTTATGTGTTTTAAACACGTCAGATAAATGTCTTTCCCGGAGGAATAAGATGGCAACAAAAGTGTCAAAAAAGAAAGAAGCCGCAGCAGCAGAAGCATGCCCAGTTGAGGAAACAAAAGTTAAAAAAAGCGTTGCTAAGAAGAAAACAACCTCAAAAAAAGCCACAGCGAAAAAATCAACGACCGAAGTAAAAAAAGAAGTTGCGCCTAAAACGGTTTCAAATGCAAATCCTAACGCATATTTGGTAATAGATTACCCGGTTGAAGCCGAGCAGATAAACAGCAATCACTACGCCATACGCTTGGGCGCGTCTCCCGACGGTTATGTTGAGCTTTCTTTTAACGACGGCGAGTGGAATCCGTGCAGATACGCCGACGGTTATTGGTGGTTTGACTGGGTTTACTTTAACCCGGGAAATTATAAACTTGCGGCAAGAATGGTGGGAAACAACGGGGAAACCGTAGCAAAAACCGGAACAAGGAAATGTAAAGCATGCTAAAATGCGGCTGTAAAAAACCACATATAGACGCTCTTTGCGAAGATTTAGGAAAGCTTTGCATAGTGTCTTTGCTCGCATACTCTGCTTTTGTGCTGGTAAGTTCTTTATGCAAAAAAGACAGAGAGGGTGATTATCAGAACAGACTCAGAAAAGCCTACGAAGGACTTTCTCCGGAAGAATATTAATATTAAGGAGCGAATAGATAAGAGATAATAGATGCGGCATTGGGTTTGTTTCAATGTTTACCTATTATCTATTACCTTTTATCTGTCGTTAAAAATGTACTTAAAAAAAGTTGAAATATGCGGTTTTAAATCATTTGCCGATAAGACTCTTCTTAATTTCGAGCCGGGAATTACTGCCATTATCGGGCCTAACGGCTGCGGTAAATCCAATATATCAGACGCCATACGCTGGTGTCTCGGGGAGCAGCGCGCAAAATCGATGAGGAGCTCCCAAATGCAGGAAGTCATTTTCGGCGGCACGCAGACAAGGGCGACCACCGGGATGGCCGAAGTTTCCCTCACTTTTGACAACTCCCAAAACGTTCTTCCCATAGATTACTCCGAAGTAACCGTCACAAGAAGGCTTTTCAGAAGCGGGGAAAGCGAATATTTTATAAACAAGACGCAGTGCAGGCTTAAAGACGTCAGGGATCTGTTTTTGGATACAGGAATAGGCTCCGACGGCTATTCCATAATAGAGCAGGGAAAGGTTGATTTTCTTACCACCGCAAAACCCGATGACAGAAGAGAACTTTTTGAAGAAGCAGCCGGCGTGGCAAAGTATAAAGTCAGAAGGGAAGAGACGCTGCGCAGGCTTGAAAAGATAGACGCTGACATGTCGCGCCTTTCGGACGCGCTTGCCATACACAAACAGCAGATAACGGCTTTGGACATAGCGGCAAAAAAAGCAAAGCAGTACAAAAAGTTTCAGGAAGAGCTAGCCAAGTATGAAGTCGCCGCTCTGGTGCAGCATATAACTTACGGAAATTCCGAAATAGACAGGTTGAAAAAAGAGCTTGATCCGAAAATTAAAGAGTTTGAAATAAACAATACGGCGGTAGCCCAGCTTGACGCCGAAATACAGGACATGCGTCTGAGCCTTGACGATAAAAACGAGGCCTACGTAAACATAAACAGGGATTTAAGCGAAATAAAGACGCAAATCGGAATATCCGACCAGATTATCCAGCATTCGGCGCAGAGAGAAAGCGAGATAAGGGCCGAGCAGGAAAGACTGTCGCATGAGCTTGAGACAAACCGCGAAAAAGTCGCGCAGTACGAAGCGCAGTTGAGTTCCATTAACACGGATGACGGCTCGCTTGCAGCTGAGACGGGATTCCTTGAAAAAACATATAAAGAGAAAGAATCACGTTACAACGAAATAAAAGCCAAACTCGTTGAAAAAGAAGCCAGAGAAGCCGCAATCCGCGTAAGACTTTCAGAACTTGAGGAAGACAAAGAAAGCCAGATAAATAAAAAAGCCGAACTTTCCGAAGTGAAAATACATCTTGACGCGGAAACCGCGTCGCTTCAGAGAATAATCGCCAGGCTTGAGAGCGAAATTGAGCCGACAAATCAGGAAATAGCAAGAATCGAATACGAGCTGGCGCAGGCTAATCAGGAGCTTCTTTCTTTTGAATCCAAAAAAGAAGAAATCAATAAAACCGTGCAGGAAAACGAAGGCAAAACCGACGCCTTGGAAAACAGGCTTTCGGAGTATAAAGAAACTCTCGCTTCTAATGATTCAAGGATAGAAACCCTTAAAGAGTTTGACCAGCAGGATCCTATACGTTCGGCGATAAGGGCTGTTTTAAGCCTCGGTAACGTCGCAAGAGGGCCTGTCAGCAGCCTGTTTGACGCGGACGCCGACAAGGACGAACTGATAGCTTCGGCGCTCGGCGAAAAACTCAACTATCTTGTCTGCGGAGACACGCAGAAAGCCGAACAGGCCATACAGTTTTTGGAAGACAACGGGCTTTGCAGGCTTTCTTTCATAGTGGAAGATAAAGTTCCGCAGATACAGAGCTCGTCGGCGATGGGGCTTCCGATGGGGTTTACCGAGCTCATAAAACATATGAGATATTCTCCGGAAGACGAGAAAATCATACGTTTTGTGTGCGCCAACGCTATAGTCTCGGGAAATAAAGTTTACGGAAACGTGATTGTGCAGGGCGGCGGAAAATCATCTTTCGAAAAGCCCGTATTGATAGAAGACCAGATTAAAAAACTTCAGGAGAAATCCGAAGAAGCCAGAAAAAATATCGCTTCGGTGCAGGCCGAGATAGAAGCCATAAGCGAGTATCAGATAAATTCCAGGCTTGAAAAAGAAAGGTTCGGTTTTGAGGCTGTAAAGATAAGAACGCAGGCCGAGAGCCGGCAGGCGCAGATAGAAGAAAAAAGAAACGATATCAAAAATACCGTAGAAGAGATAAACAGGCATAAGGAAGAGATAAACGTAAAAACCGGCGAGCTTGGCTCTTTCGAAGAAAAACTTACAATATTCGATAACCGCATAGCCGAGATCGAGCATGAGGAAAACGGACTTTACGAAGAGCTTAAAAATACAGAAAACGATGTTTCTGCGGCAAAACAAGAAGAAGCCGACATTGCGCCCGTAATGATGGAAGCCAGGAGCGCATGGGACAAAAAAGCCGCTGAGATGGAGAACAAGCAGAGAGGCCGGGAGTATATCCTCGACAATATCTCGAATATAAAACAACAGATAGAGTATGCCGTAAACAAAACTGCGGAAGACGGAGCAAGGCTTTCGGAACTTCTTACCACGCAGGAAACCGAAACCCTTAAAATACAGCAGCACTACGAAGAACAGGCGAAAAAAGAAGCCGAAATGCAGCTTTCGCTAAGCGACAAGCAGAGCCTTCAGGACGCGATAAACGCAAAATCCGACGTATGGCATGAGACAAGAAATAAAGCAGACGCATTGAACGCCGAGATGAACGATATGCAGGTAGACCTCAAAAACTTTGAGTTTCAGAAAAGCGACCTTGAAAAAAGGCTTGTGGAAACTTACGGCAAATCGTACGAAGAGATAAAAAATGATTTTGACGGCGTCGAAGTAAACCACGAAGAGATTGCGAAGATAAAGAGAAAGATGGAGTCTCTCGGCTCGGTAAATCTCGCAGCCCAGGAAGAGTACGACGCGCTTGAGCAGAGATACAACTTTCTTTTGACGCAGCAGCAGGATCTGCTTAAAGCAAAAGACGATCTCCACGAAGTGATAAAGAAAATAAACCAGTCCACGATAGAGAACTTTAAGATGACTTTCGACGTGGTAAGAAATAATTTCAGAGAGCTTTACCGCAAACTTTTCGGCGGCGGCGAGGCGGATCTCATGCTTACCGACGAAAATAATCTTTTGGAAAGCGGCGTTGACATTTACGCCCAGCCTCCGGGAAAGAAGCTGCAAAACATTTCGCTTTGCTCAGGAGGAGAAAAGGCGCTTACGGCAGTCGCTCTCCTTTTTGCTTTCTTTATGGTAAAACCTTCGCCTTTCTGTATCCTCGACGAAGTCGACGCGCCGCTTGACGACGCGAACGTCGGCAGGTATATAGCTATGATAAAAGAGTTTGCCGCAAAGACGCAGTTTCTTGTAGTCACGCACAATAAGCGCACCATGGAAATGGCCGACATATTGTACGGCGTGACAATGGAAGAACACGGCGTGTCAAAAATAATATCCGTCAGAATGAATAAACAGGACGAAAACAGCGACGGAGAGGCCGCAGCACAGTAACCGCAGTTCCAGCCTGCATTGCCATCGGAGGCTAAAAATGACAAAAATAGGTCTTATAAAATGCGAAGATTATAATAAATCCTTAAATGCCGTCAAAGAAGCTGTGGATCTTCTTGGCGGCATTTCGGCTTTTATAAAAAAAGGCGAAAAAATACTTATAAAACCCAATCTTCTGACCGACAAAGAACCGGAAAAAGCCGTAACAACTCATCCTGAAATAGTTCGCGCCGTGATAAGGCTTGTAAAAGAAGCCGGAGCCATTCCTTTAGTAGGGGATAGTCCCGGCGGAGCTTATAAGGAAAGGGAAGGTTTGCAGCTTCTGTGGACTAAGACGGGCATGGCAAAAGTCTGCGAAGAGGAAAAAGTGCAGCTTGTAAATTTTGAAGCGGCTGGATCGCAGGATATCGATATAGGCGATTCAAACGTAAAAAAAGTGCACATTTCAAATGCGGTCTTAAACTGCGACGGGATAATAAATTTGCCGAAACTTAAAACCCATAATTTATTGACTTTCAGTGCCGGCACAAAAAATTTTTACGGCTGCGTTCCGGGGCTTATAAAAGTGGAGTATCATAAAATGGCTCCGAAACCGGACCAGTTCGGCGCGTTGATTGCAAACATCTATAATTATCTGAAGCCTAAAATCCGCCTTACCATAGTAGACGGTATTTTGGGAATGGAAGGCAGCGGCCCAAGCGCCGGCGACGTGAGAAAGATGGATATGATTGCCGCAAGCACCGAGACTGCGTTGCTTGATCTTTATCTGCTTAACGCATTGGGAGGCGATATTAAAGGGAATTATACGCTGCAAAAGCTCGGCATAACAAAAGAAAATCTTTCTCAAATAGAAGTTTTTGGCGCAAAACCTTCCGAGTTCAATGCCGCAAACTTCAAATTTCCGTCGACAAAAGCTTTGTCTATAATACCCGGTTTTGTAATCACAATGTTGGGCAGTTTGTTATGGGTAAAACCGGCGATAAGCGAAAGATGCGTGGCCTGCATGCTGTGCGTTAAATCCTGCCCGGTGAAGGCAATAGAAAAAAGGAACGGCGAAAAACAGCCGAGCGTGGATCATTCGAAATGCATAAGCTGTTTTTGCTGCCACGAGGTATGCCCGCACAAAGCCATTGATTTGGAAAAAAGCTTTCTTGCAAAAAGACTTATGTAATTAACCGCAGAGTGAATAAATGTCCAAAAGAACAAAACTCCAAAACTATGTTGAGTATTATGCGCTTAGAGCCGTAATGTTCTTCATATATTTTTTCCCACGCAGCCTTGCGCATAAAATCGGAAGGTTTATAGCGGTTTCGGCCTATTATATCGTCCCTATAAGAAAAAAACACATCATTGCAATGCTGACCATTTCTTTTCCCGAAAAAAGCGCGGAAGAGATAAAAGAAATCACGAAAAAGGTATATATCAATTTCGTCCAAACCGTTGTCGACATCATGTTTTTCCCGAGGATGTCTGATGAGCAGCTTAAGAAAATGATGATTTACGACAATGAAGAGCTTATAGAAAAAGCCCATGCAAACGGGAAGGGAACTATTCTTCTGTCCGCACATTTCGGCAATTGGGAGCTTACCGCCCTTTCTTTCTCAAAGAGATACCCGATGTCCGTGATCGTGGCAAAGCAGTCGAATGATTTGGTTGACAAGATGATGAATGACATAAGGACAAAACAGGGTTTTAATACGATTTACAAAGACAATCCCGGACAGTTGTTCCGCGGCGTTATGAAAGCTTTAAAGAGAAACGATTTTGTGGGCGTACTCTCCGATCAGGACGCCGGAAAGCAGGGCGTTTTTGTTCCGTTTTTCGGAAGGCCGGCTTCAACGCCAAAAGGCGCCGCGCTTTTTGCCGTAAAAGCAGGGTGTCCGGTTATTACGGCTTTGGGCGTAAGGCAGCAGGACGGCACAATGATAGTCAAATTAAATGAGATACGCGTTGAAGCCAGCGGAAATGAAGAAGACGATATAAAACGGATAAATACCCGTTACTCAGAAATTCTCGAAGCAGCGGTACGCGAAAACCCCGAACAATGGTTTTGGTTTCACCGCAAGTGGAAAACACAGCCGTAGAACGACGATGCATAGACGAGTAGAGGCATGGCAACGACAAAAGCAGTTGCTATGCCTCTACTCGTCTATGCATCATTTTTGTTTGTTATCCCAAAACTTTTTTTACTGCCGCTGAAATGCGTTTTCCGTCAGCCTGGCCGTTTACCGCGGCTATCGCGGCTTTCATTACCGCTCCGAAGCTTTTATCTGCCGCAGCAGCAACCGCCTCTTTTACTTTTTCGATGAGTTGTTCGTCGGTCATTTCCGCGGGAAGATACTGCTCTATGACTTTAATTTCATTCTGCTCTTTATCAATAAGATCCTGTCTTGCGGCTTTTGTAAAGTTTTCTATGGCTTCTTTTCTCTTTTTTATTTCGCTTCTGAGCACTTTTACAATCTCTTCATCGTTTATTTTGATATTTTTCATCTCACGTATGTTGATTTCGTTCAAAATCCCTCTCACGACGTTGAGACTTACCATATCCCGGGCGCGCATGTACTTTTTAAGATCTTCTTTGAGTTTTTCTATCATTTTTTCTCTCCGATTATTTTGAAGGAGCTTCCTGTTTTTATTCCTATATGTTTGGCTTCTCCTGCTTTCATTTCAATAACTATGTTTACGTCTGCCGGAGAGTAATATCTTTTAAGATTTGCCAGCGGTGTATTGGGCTCGGGAACAGCATTTTCGGCTACTCCGGCGACTTTGTCGGACGCCACCCATATAATGTCTAGGGCAAAGTTCATATCCTTCATCCAGAAAGCCTGGCTGCCGGGAGCGTCGAAGAAAAATATCATTCCGTTTTCCGGGATTTCGTTTCTATAAGAAAGTCCCTGCTCCCTTGCCGGACCGCTTTTCGCAACGAACAGATTCAGCTGTTTCCCGGAGATTGAGACGGTAAGAACGTCTCCGTCATTGTACTTGTCAAACGCTTTAGTTTTTGCTTCTGACTGTGCAAAAGCGCATCCCGCAGATACAACAAGCATTGATAAAACCGCGGCGATTTTAAAGAAGTTCTTCATAGTTCGATTTCCTTTTTAGGTTTAAAGTTGTCGGCAAAAGTCCAAACTACGGCTTTAGCCTGTTTCAACACAAAAACTGTTACATTAGCGTAAAAATCGTCTTCATTGGAAAAGTTTTTCTTCCATTCTTTCATGAAAGCCCTTGAAGGATGATTTACCATAGCTTCCTTGTATTTTCTGTCTTTTATCTCTTCAAGCACGCCGCTTACGCGGATTTGAACATTGTTCTTGGTGTCTTGAAAGCACATCTCGGCTTTCGGATTTTTCATTATCTGCGAATACATGTCTTTACCCGGGCCGGTGCTGAAAACTATGCCGCTTTCATCCGCTTTAAAAAGGAGCATTCCGCGCACTCTCGGCTGTACGTTGTCGCAAGTTGCAAGATGAAAAACCGGATTTTCGCTTAAAACCTTAAATATTTCTTTCTTATCCATACAAACTCCCTTTGCCGGAATTTACTATATTTCGATTATAGCAAATTTAACCAATTCCAAAAAAGTATGAGCTGGCATTAATCGCATATTCGTTTTTTGCCTAATATATATTTTTCAAAAAATTTACAAGTTTGCATTGATTTTACAATATATTTAGGCTATAAATATATAAAACCAGCCAATAGGAACATTATGAGTAAATTTCTACATAAAATCAATTTTAAAAAAGCTACGGCAATTTTTGTAATCAATTGCTTTTTATTCTCATTTGTATATGGGCACGCGATAGCCGAAGTATCCGCAAATATTCAATCCGGCAGGCAGTATGCGCAAATATTCAATAATTTTGTGCTGCCGTATTCTTATGGGAAAATAACCGAAACAAACATAACAAACTCGCCGCGCGTAGTCATACAAATACAGGACTTGCATTGTCATCCTCAGGTCCAAAAAAATATAGCAAATATCATAAAGCTTGTAGATAATAAGCTGAATAACGGTTTGAACGCAGTATATCTTGAAGGGGCATTCGGAGATGTAGATACAAGCTGGCTCGGCAATATAGTCAAAAGCGAAAATAAGGATAAAAATGCAATTTTGGATAAGATATTGTCTACGGGACGATTGACCGGAGCAGAGTATTATTCCGCAATAAGCGGGAAATACAATATAATCAAAGGCTTGGAAAGCAAAGACGAGTATCTCGATAATTTAAAACGTTTTGGCGATATGCTTGAAAAACAGGATGAAATCCTGACTATACTCAAAGGTATAGAGGAATCCACTCTGGAATTAAAAGAGAGATACTACAATAGAAAACAAATTAAGATAGAAGAACTTTTTAAGTCGTATTCAAAACAGGAAATAAATGCGAGAAAATATTATGTTTTACTGTCAAAATATGCAGAACATCTCGGAATAGACCTAAACAAGTACGGAAATATAAATTTATATATAAATCTGTTGCATAAAGAGAAAGGTTTGGATTACAAAAAGGTTTCGCGGGAATTGAGCCTTCTCATTTTGAAACTTAAAGACGTGCTTCCGTATCAGGCTTATAAACTTATGGCTGACAGTACCGCAAATTTCTCCGAAGTAGACAAACTTTATATTTATCTCATAAGGTTCTCAAAAGAATTTAAAATAGATTTAACCATAAACTTTCCCGAGCTGGATAAATTTTTCGCATATGTGGAAAACAGCCAAAAAGTTAACCCGATAGAATTAATCGGCGAAGAAGAAAAATTGAGAAATGAAATAAACTCAAGGTTTTCGGATACGAAAGCTCAGAGAGAAGTTGTATTTTTAATAGATTTCGAGAAATATTTAAAACAGTATTTGACGTCAAAGATAGCGTTCGGGGATTATGAATATTATAAAGAGAACATAGAAAAATACAGAACGTTGTGGGTAAAATACATAGACAACAGAGTGTTAAGCTTGTTGGACGATTATGTAAAAGAAGCCGACAGATTTTATGATATAAATGTAGACAGAAACAAATACTTTGCAAGGCAGTTAAAAGTTAATGACGGAGATAAAACGCCGCCGGTTGCCGTACCATCGCCCGCTGAGCCGAATATATCGTTAGACGAGTTGGTAAATAATCTTAATAATAAACAAGTGGATATAGTAATAACCGGAGGTTTTCACACCGAAGGCGTGTCAGGTATATTAAGAGACAACGGCATTTCATACATAGTAATCACGCCGAATGTGACCTCGGGACTAAAAGAAGCTGAGGAAGTATATTATAAGATAGCTAAACTGCAGTCCAAAGAATTATCAAATGCGCCTACCCTGTACGGGATAGGCCTCGCCGGCCGCAGCTTTAACTCATCGCTCAACTCTTCAAACACAAAATTGTCATCTTCGGCTCTTGCCAATATGATAGTCACCTTGTCTCCCGCAGAACAGGCAGTATTGCTGAAAAGTTTGGGAGTTTCTCAGGAAAAAATAAGAGAATTGTACGGCGATGTAAATCTTAATGATCTCAAACTTACCGGCGCGGCTGGAAAAATAAACGAAATAATAGGGCGCGTCCAAGGAGCAAAACTTCTTGAATCCGACGATAATGAAGAAATAATAAACGGCGTAATAAAAGCAATAGAAGATAACTTGCCGGAAGGCAGTTCCTTTAACGGCAAAATAACTCCGGAATTAATTGGAAAACTTGATTTGGATAAAGTGAAAGCGTCGCTCGACGGAAATATAAAAAGACTTGAGGGTATATTACGCGAGGCACAAATACGCGAAAACTCTTCAAATAAATTCACGGAACAATTGAATTTGCTTAGAGCTATTATTAAAGATATGGCGGAAGCGACAAAAATATCAGCTTCTGAAGCAAAAAAACATAAAGGCGTAGTCAGCAAACTACTCGTATCCGTGCTGCTTATTTTTATGCTTTTTACCGCCACGCCGTTATTCTCAAAAAATACCGATGGAAATATTGCACAAACCGAACAATCTGCCGTACAGCGGGAAGCATCAAGCGAATCTACAAAATTAACCGCGTCCGCGCCTCAAGTCGTCCAATCTTTCGGTCAAGATGGATATTTATGGCAAACTCCTTCGCTTATTTCCGAAGGAAATGTTCAAAAATCAATTGAAAGATCAAACGAAGATAAAAGGCAAAAACAAGTAAATGCCGCGTATGATATTTTGCAGAAAAACGGAATAATCGAAGCCGGCAAAAGATATCCCGTGTTGTTTCTTGAAGGATTTGACGCTCAGAATATGGCTTTTGCCAATTTCGACGGCGATTTCATAGTAGTTCCCGGAAAAAGCTTTGACAATCTTATCAATGAACAGAAACAGATGGATTTTCTTATAGTGAAAATAGCGCATGAAGCGACGCATCTCAATAACAACGGACAGTTATCGCGCCTTGCGGATGAAGCCAAAGCTTTCAGGGCTACGGCGGAAGCTTTAAAGCTTATCCCAACAGCAACGGCGGATCAATTAAAATATCAGAATTTTGTGGCAAAAGCTTTTGAATTCCTGATAAATAACCAAAAGTCAGTTTTAAATGCGTTAAATTCTTATGAAAAAAATACAGAATTTTCGCAGCTTTATTATTCCGACATAAAAGTAGCGCCGAAGAATAACAGCAGCCCGGACGCGCTTCAAATATCGGATGAAGATGAAACCGTGCTCATAGAACTTTTTAAAGCAGATTCGGGAGAAGATATTTCATATCGTTTCGTGATTAACACGAAAACCAATGAAATCGTTCGTGTCATAGTCATACTCAAAGACGGATCCGTCAGTACTTTTGTACCCGAATACAAAAACGACGACGCGTTGAATCGTAAAGCGCCTGCCCCTCAATCCGGCAAAACGGAGAATTCAAAACTTGAACTTCCTGAGGCTGCAAAATCTGATAAATCCGGAATATTTTCTGCGCGTATTACGCAAAATAATGCGGATGAAAAATTAAATCCGGGAGCTGTGTTGAACGAAGCGTTTAATTATTTAGATCCTGTCGCGCAAACAGGCAGAATAGCCGACATTTCTCAAAAATTTGCCGCAAATCTTATAACCGGCAGGAGATACACAAGCAAATATACGGAAAAAGCTATTAAAGAAGGAACGCCGAACAAGGCAACAATAACCGATGTTTCAAAGAGGCTTAAAGACATTCAAAAAGCGGCGAAAGATAAACTTAATGAGAATACAACAAAAATAAATTCCGCATTACTCACTGAGAGTTTGGAAAAAAGAGAGATTGTAAAGAAAGCTTGGGATAAACTTGCCGGCTGCGGATTAACCTTTAAATTTAGAGGCAACGAGCCTCCGCAGGTTTTGTTTATTCAGGCATCCGACAGTGAAGGGGAGAATGTAAAACTGAATTTTCACGGGCAAAAAATAGGCGGTAACAAAGACAGAGTAATAATGATTGACGCGGGCGTATTTAATGACGTCAAAAATGATACGGAAGCCGTAGATATAGTCGCAGAATTGCTTGCGCACGAAGCCAAACACGTTGAAAATTCGGATAAAGGAATTAATCAGGTGCATACGGATCAAGATGACGGCAATAATCTTTTTTTAAACGAAGCCCAATCTTTTCTAAATCAGTCGGTATATGCGAAAAGCAGCGGCAAGGGGCATTTTGGATTTGAAGGCGCAGATTTACAGAAATTAGCAAAAGGTTTTGAAGTGTTAGGCAATAAGGACATTTATGATGCAGTAAGAAGACTTCTCGGAGCGGATGAAAGAAAAGAGGCTTTAAATTATAGAGAGGTTGTCAGTCAAAATGATCGTTTTTATATTGACTTGTTTTCAGAAGACGACAGAGATAACGCAAATAAAAGAGGAGCGATATTTTTCTTCGCTAACGGCGATGTAAAATTTGTTAATAATGACTATAAGGAAGGCAGAAAGCTGAATATACCTCCGGAAGATATCAGAGAAATTTTCAAAGAAAATGTAAAAAGTCCGGTTAAGGCCGTATCCGGCAAAAGACGAGGTATTGCGGATATCGCGCAAAAAATGGCTTACAATTTAACCTCGCCAGAAAATACCGCATTAAACAGCATGGGAGCGGATGCAAAAGGGCTGAATGGAATAAAAAGATTATATCATGATCGTGATTTGGAATCGGTTTTGAATAACAGCATACATTTGCGCGGAAAGGAAAAGGAATATGTCGATGTGTTTCTCGGCATATTACTTGCTTTGAAAATATCCGATCCCGATATTTCTATTATTGATGCTGTTAATTTTACCGCAAATTGTGATTTTATTATTGATGAAATGATTATGACGCCGGAAGATTATAATGTGCTGGCTTTGATGCGGCAAAAAAATGTTGATACCCTTGCTTTGTTTGGACGTAAAGGAACCGAGCTCAGGGATTTTTTTGACAGATTTAAAGCTATAAGAGAAGGAATAGATATATCCGATATAACCGGCCTAGCGTTTCTCCTTGCGCTAAATAAAAAACTTAATATTGAAGAAATAAAAAATAATTTTAATAAATATAAAGAATTGTTTATTGATTTGGAACAATTAAATAGAGAATATACGTTAAAAAATGATTTGGATAATGATATTTTGGAACAGCTGAATATTATCAAACAGAAAGGAATAAAAATTACGAGAAGTATTTATATGCTGGCCTTGCTCGGATTGAATTATGAGCAAATAAAAGAAATGTCATATGAAACAACAGATGATGGTAAAATTACAATTTTAGATAATTTTTCAAAAGATAACCCTATAAATGCTTTTGTCGGAAATACTTTTATATCCGGTAAATTGCTTCCGATAGACACAGAGGCAAAATTAGAAGAAAGTTTAGAAGGGATTAAAAATAAAAAGAAGCGTATAAAAGATAAACAAATCATAAAGCAAAATGCCACGCCCGTAATGGATTTTTATTCTTTTTTTAACGCCTGGAATACCGATAGAACCAATGGAGAAGCTGTTTTTGGCAATACCTTATTGTTCGGATTAAATTTTTATACGCCAAGCCGGCAATTAATGAACTCTCCGCTTAAATCATGGAGCAAAATTTTAAATATGTTTCATTGGACTGAATTTCTTAAAAAGTTCGGTTTTCAACAAGACGAGTGGACTGCAGAGCAATACGAGGGCAACTTGCCGTATTTGTTTAAAAGAATAGAAGAATCGGCGAAACGTATAGTTTTTTTCTTGCCTCCGAATTTTAATTATGAGGCAGACGGATATACCGCAAGCGAAATGAGATATTTGCTTGACCACCCCGAAATAATGAAAAGAGTAACTTTTGTAGTAGGTGCATATGATTTTTTTGATGTCAATATTTCGGATACTTCCGCTATTGAAGGACAGCAGTTGTTGGTAGAGTTATTAAAAAACAGCCAAAAATATATCGGCTCGCCGGAACGAAAAAACGGAAATCAAGAAGATTTTGCGCAAATGGCCCGCTCGTTCAGAGAAAAGCTTCAAGAAAAACAACAAGCGGCCTCCGAGTGGCAAGATATTGTTGACGCCGGTATAGATGCAGCTTATAAGCCGGAAAATACCGTCGCTCAAAAAACGATCGATGCGGCAAATCTCACAAAGCTTGAAAATAGAGAAGCTAAGATATATACGCCTACGCAACCTAAAGATAGAAAAAAAATAGCAGATATTTTCAGAAAAGTAAGAAACGTTGCAAATCAATTTATAGACAATACGTTTTTTACGGTTGCGTCTGCCGACAAGATAAAATACAACGCCGGATTTGACGCTTCTACAATAGCGGAATATTTGCCGGAACTTTTTGAGAATGCAGTTTTGTTAAGAAGCGAAACCGAAAGGAAGCAGAATGACAGAGGTAACAATACGCCTCACAAAAGCCATCCTAATATTGCATTTTGGCACCATCTTTTAAACAAGTTCAAAGTCGTAGACGAGAACGGGGTAGAGCAGGAATATTATATAAGATTTATTGTTACCGAAAATGAACCGAAAAAGGACGGAAGTACGGACAAATTTCTGCACTCCGTGTTTGTATCAAATGC
>Ga0123357_10005751_pt1 | contig 14937 bp, 8 predicted proteins | sample TergutEmb28metaG_FD_89873 | JGI IMG/M metagenome (GOLD analysis project Ga0123357, IMG submission 89873) | Embiratermes neotenicus P4 segment gut microbial communities from Petit-Saut dam, French Guiana - Emb289 P4 | ecosystem: Host-associated > Arthropoda: Insects > Digestive system > Gut ...
GATAAAATTTAAACTGACACCCTTCTGCTTCTCAGGTCAAGATATTATAACCACATTAGCACATTCACTCATAAATACTGGTGCTGTCTTTCAATGTGTTTGTTAACAAGGAATTCATCATATGAACACACCTATAATCGCTCGACACCGAAGCCCGTACTTCCATATCCAAACCTGGTTCTGTCAAGTTTAGAGAATAAATTTCAAGAGCTGCTGTTGTACTAAATGATGCATCCAGCTGCTGTGCTGCTGTACCTGCTGCCAGCAAAACTGGATGTTGAGCAGCAGGAGACCAGGAAACATTTGCAGTTTTCTCTATCTCCTTTACCTTCATTTTGCAGTTCACTCAATCTGGAAAACGAAAATATATTTGTATCTCACTACATGGTGACGAAAATTGCGCACAGCAAGCCCTCTAGTTCGAAAAACATCACAAAACAGGCATTGTTCTCGCATTACTGCATGGCCTGTAAATCAAGCACCGTACATAAAATGACAAATATATATATGTGAGTCAAAAACAGCACCGATGATGCATGAGCTACAATGGGTTGCACCCAGTGACGTCCGTAACCATGTCAAAATTGAACGCATGACAATGAACTGCACCACTAAAACAGCGTTACATAACCACGCTCGAAAATTTTTACTAACATGTATGGCAAATGTATTTACTTATAACACGCCTAACAGACAACAATATCATGAAGAGTTGGTTCCAACTCCGCCAGTATATCAACTGTTTACTTCTACTTCCAACGTGGCGTTCTGCGTTACAGACACATATGGTTATCGTACACTAGCGAACCTATTGCGGAGATTGGCAGTTGCAACGATAACAAACGAGTTGCTAAATGCGAAAGCAAAGAAACATGATAAGTGCGTTGAGGAATGGTGTAGTCAAGATGCTGGTGTATGCAAAATAAAGACTGTAACCATCTAAAATGTAGTGATGTTATCAACGGTATGATGGTTGAGGAAACATTAAGTTCCGTGAACAAACCTAAGGTGAGCGAAAAATTTAGTATGAAATATTTTGTTACTGTTACGTTGTGTTACGTGCTCCAAAAACATGTTCATACTTTCCAGAATAAAACGGCCCGGCCTAGACCTGTCTATCTTTGGACAGTTGTTGACGTTCAGAAATGGCTGAGACGGCATTGTAGTGACTATTATCCACTATACTGGGACAAATTTCAGCAGGTAATACGCAGTACATAAATACATATGTTTATACATTCCATGAATCCATAAGTGTGTAGCAAAGACGATAGCGCACTACTTGAGAATAGTACCATCACGGGAATGGTGAACCTGTGAACCGTCTTCAGAGTACAAAGGAACTAAGTTTGTAATGTGTCTAGTTAGGCGGAAGAAGTGACAATAAAAAACAGGTTTCTTGCAAGGGTCAGTCTTGGAATGGACTTCCTCTGCTGCTCATATTTCATAAAAGTTATTCTGTATTCCTCCTACCCTAGCGTAGTTGCTCTTTTCAGGGCATTTGGTTTTAACTGGTAAGTTGGCTGAAGCAGTGACACTTCTGTATTCTATTCAGGAGGTACCCTGTTTGAGGGTCAGATATGGACTGTTATTGACAAGTGTTTTTGTGGTGTTTGGAAATCCCTGTGGTCAAATGCGATTCTAGTACCTTAAGTTAGTCCATGATCACTTCTGCCACATCCTTTAAAATTATTGATGACCATTCTACACTGTAATCTGAGTCAGTGGCAGTATCATTAAGTAAACTGCAAATTACTATGCATCAGGGCATGTTTTCTCTTCCCCATCTGATTGTGATTGGCCTTCTGTCTTCCATGACCCATCTCTCCCCTCCACCCCATGTCATGTACATACAAAGCTCCTCTCTTCAATTCACTTTTACCTCAAAGGTGAGGGCAATAGTTGTATTCCTTCCAGGCATTGGTAGTTGCCTACCAGACTGCACAGAGGCATAATATGGAAGACCATAATGTATGTGAAGGCACTAGGAGTATAAAAATTTGTATTATAGTTTATTAATATAATAGTGTTTGCAAAACTCTGAAAATTCTGTATGTATCCATTTTACAGCATGACATCACAGGCCGATCTCTTGTCCGAATTAATGAGACTACCCTCCTGAGGCTTGGTATTGAAAATGCTGAACACAGGCAAGAAATCTGGAGAGAGATAATGAAATTACGACTGAAGACAGACATAATCGAAATCAGGGATCTGGAAAGAAGGAATAATATGAATTATGATTAAATCAAATGGTTCATTGTTGTAAATAATAATGAAACTCAAAGAGGAGGAATGTATTGTTTTAATGTCCTTTCTCTCTCTGTTGTGGCTTTATCATCAGAACAGCCAAGCAGCCACAGGACGGCTATCACAACTTAAAAAGAGACGCTGCTATTTGCGTAATGTGATATCCAGACTTTTAATTGCACAATCAGCACTAAGACGTAATTCAGATATACCTGCTGATTCTCAGTGCCAAGATTCTGACTAGTACTTTATAAAGCACAGAAGTTCAGGGTACATGTTAATTCAACATAGTTGCTGTATGTCATAAAATTTATGGCCACTAGTCTTAAGCATATACATCTGGTTCCTGTTCTGCATTGTTAAGACTAGATCTTCTGACATATTGGAAGATCAAGAAATGAATATGTATGATTATGAACAGGAACTTTTAATCATGTGAAAATCTGTGACTAATGATAAATTAACCATTCATCCTCAGTCTTATACATATACAATAATTTGAAGAAACTAAATAAAGTTCTCTCAGTACATTATTTAGTATTAATATAAGCAAACGTGTGAGTGTGTGTGTGTGTGTCGAAGTACAACACAAAGCTGTGGACCTAGTAAAAAAATTGGAATGGAAATGTAATGCTGTGTAGTTTATGTAGTTTGGTACATGGATATCAGGTGTTTGCAGGAAACCACTGCCTCTACCTTCAGATTAGAGAAGTCAAACATGTTTCTGAAAAATGTACATATCTACCTATACCAAACTATGCAACATCACATGCCTAACACTGTAACCTAGATACTGGCATGACAACTTCAAATCTCTCATAGCATCATATAACTCATTTCAAATTCATTATTTTCCCAACATCATGTACTGATGCTGAAAAAAAAAATGGTGCAACACCTCACTTATACTGCAACATATTTCCTCTTTACAAGTAGCGTGGCCACAGACATCAGATTAACTTCAATAAAAACTTCTAACACAGTGAAACCTGTCTTAAAATGGAACCTGGACATAACAGAAACCTGTCTTTAGTGGTAAACCTTTACAGTCCCAAGGATCTTGTATAAGAAAAATTATAAAATTGCCTTTAATGAACAGAAGCTAACATAGAAACAAAGCACTGGAAGATACTAATATTTTCTGTAAATTTGTTCTGACTGTGCTTTCAGCATGACATACCCTTCCATTATCCGTTGTTCCTCAGCAGTAAGAGATACTGTTAGGAAGTGTGTGCTGCAGTCATGGAAGAGTATAGCTATACCTCTAGCCATCCTCTGGGCCACACTGGGCCTGTAACGGGATCACTTGTTAGGAAGTGTAGCTAGGCCAGAAGAAAAGTGGAGGGAGGATTTGGACTGGGGCTGCCATAGTTTGGGGGTTGAGCAGGTCAGTCAATGGAACTGTATATAGCACAGTCCAGAATACATTACTGTAGTACTGTAGTAGTAGTATGAGTGGTCATTGAAGGCACAACCATGTCAGGCAGAATTTAGACCTTTGCACCACAAACAGCAGCGTTTCTTAAATGTTTCCAAGTTCCAACCACAACAGACTTGTGTGTGGAAGGTTTGCACCCAACAGAAAAGAACAACCATGCCATTTATGGTAAAATATCCAAAGACTCGTACTTTTTTAGTTGTTGCAGCCATTACCTCCAAACAAAACAGTAGTGCTTGATCTCAGCACAAAAGTGAAAAGTGACTGAAGGAAATGAAAAAGGCAAGTTGACAGTGAAACAAATCAAGGCAAAGAGTATGATGTATTAAAAGCTAAGTCAAAAATAAGAAACCAGTGGCTGAATAAAATACGGTAGAAAGTAAGGTAAAATGGAAATGAATACAGAATGAGATTGTGTGGGAGTGATATGTAAATGTAAGAGCCAGAAACTTTCCAATATCTGGACCAGTGGCACATGAGCATGCAGAAGAAGTGTCCAAAAACTGATGCAGAGTGAATTTAGGGCATATAATGTACGATTCGTTTCAAAAAGGCACATCAGATTGTGTTTAATGAAGTCTGGTGAAGGTGGTGATGTTTATGAAGAAACTGTAGCAGACTGGTTTGCCAAACTTAAGTACCTGTATCACACTGAAACTGCCTACAATGGAAAAAAATTCTGGTCCCTTGCAGTTCTGTTGCAGACACATTTCACCATAATACCATAAACATATGTAGCTTAAAATATTCCTGGTCCTAGTAGTCATTCAGAAGACAAAACATAACAGAATACAAGTAATGTAGTATTGAAAATATAAAAACAAATGTGTAAATTATGGGAGAGAGAAGCACATATATGCTTTTTATACACTCTTCAACTGTTAGTGTTTGTCTCTTGCGCATATAGTGTGCAAACATTTCATTAGAAGTTATTTCAAAGTAAGTTACATGTTCCATTATTCATGTGTGATTAATCAAGAACACTTAAACTCTAGTCCTCACAACTAGAAGTTTCCTACTTTTACACTAACAGGTAAAATAGTCCCTTTGTCAAAGTACCTACAAGGTACACAGGGGGTATGTGGAAGTACACTACACTGAATTCTAAATGTTTCCAATACGCAGATCTAAATGTTTACTTGTCCCAGCCTTTCACAGATGGGAAAAACATAATTGTCATATGAGCAGAACAGTGCATGTGACTGAGACATGTTCTGCACATACACGTGAAAAGAAATGCCAAAACTGAAACAGCACTTTACATGACTAGAATTGTGTTACTGTTAACCTCAAAGGTAAAACTGACTATAGTTATAAAGCTCCACACTATACTTATGCCACAGAAAGAAGCCCCATGAATGAATCCCCTCAACATCTCTCTCAGGCTACTGTGCTTTCCTCTCCTGTATGTTTATATTTTCTTCCAGTGATCTAATCATTCTGCAAACACAAAACTGGTAGTGATAACCTTCATTAGCAAGCACTTTGAGCTTGATGGAATAGGCCAAACTGGACAGGAATAGAACAGTACAAAGAAAATGAGGCTTCCATGTCGTCATCCCCCACAAATGGTGGAACTTCTTTTGTTAGTATATACTTGTAATTAGACACAAGTCAGTTGTCCATCCTACTTAACTGGTTTATCCAAGCTAACATGACAGTTATCCAGAATGTTTTCTTGGAAAGGCACCTTAAGGTCACTGCTGTCATCCATTTTAATGTTGCAGCAACAATATTCTGTCTTCAGTGTAAATTATCTTCACTGCTGCTGACAAACCTTTCCTCAATGCATGCATTGTGCCACACTGGTATAATATAAGAAAACTGCTGTGGTCACAGCTTCATTAATGTCATATTTAATTATATTTGTCACAAATTTCAATTACTATGAATAACCACCTAGTACACATAAAAATATAGCTATACCGTTGCACATTTTCTACTGCAAACCTAACATAGAACAACTAGAGACACTATTACATTTTCTCCACTCTTATCACTGTGTACAGTAGTCTTTGCAGAACTGCAGCACAGTTCTGCATGCATTTCTGATCCTTTTTTTCAAGTATAGTACATGAGCAAACTTTAATTTCTTAATTTTACTGTTATTCCCTTTTACAATTGTAGCTACTGTACACTGTGATACTGGCAAGGAAATTAACCATTATTATGTAAATAAACAGTCAACACAACTAAGTATATATCATTTAATGAAACATGCTTCGACCTGTAAAAGGTAATCAGCAGGTTACAGTATTTATTATAAAATATAAAAAGGGTACAAAATGTCTTTGTCATTGAAATGAGACCTCAATTTTACAAATCATGTTTAAATGCTGCAGTTGCATTAAATGATATATAGGCCTACTGAACTGTGTTGACTGTTTATTTACATATTAATTATATGACAGCACAACAGGATGTTGAACCTCAGAATTGAAATCAACCATTTCTGAAGTGAAGAATGTGTATGTCTTCCAGTTGCTAATACTTCTATGAAATTGAATGCAGATTACAAAACACTACATAAAGTATGGTATAAAATGAAGAGCACAATGAAACATGAAGAATGAGATAAGTTTATACGCACACTCATACACGTACTTCATAAAATGACGTGGTGTGCTTTGAAATGCTGAATTATATTATGTTTCAGTGTGTCACCAAAAAAAAAAAAACCTCAGACGCACTTGGGTGAAGTTAAATGCAAATGCAATATATGCTTGTCTGATTTTGACTAGAATTTCCCCCAGAAGAATGGGATATGGAAGCCTTGAATATATTTCTGCAGGGCTTGTATGTCACAGACTGTATAATTATGTATATCTGGGAACTGTTTACGGTATGATGTCAATGTATTTTACCTTCTTTGGCATGGAGTCACATAATGTCATCCAATACCAGACTTCAGTGGAATTATTTATTTATCCTTACTAGATCCCCAACAAACCTAATGTAAACCAAACTGACCTAATTTATCCTAAACTTATATGTCACCAAAATGAGTTTTATTAACGCATGAAAAAAAAAAACATTTGTTTTTAGCTTTGCTATTATGTCTAAACACACACCTGTCAGTGTAGTATAATTATGACAGATCTTGCAAGTAAAAATAGATATAAATACTGTAACTGGTCACTGTACTGTACAGACATACCAAATACTACAATAATAAATATATAATACACAGTTAAAATAAAGTTTCTCATTAAGATAATTGGTTGTTACATCACACTGTAAAATATGATTAAATCACTGTCACGTTTTACTTAAAATATTCTTTTATCAATTTTGAAAAAGAAAAGCATTTGTACCTCTAAATTCCATCAGATGCTTTGTACTGTAATAGTTACAAAAGAAAAGAAAAGGGAACTTTCCCTTCTGCTTAAATGTGGCTAATGCTATTCACTAAAGTCATGGAGAATTAGGACACAAAATCAGTGACTGACTGATATATACCACAGCCTGAATCTGCTGACAGTTCTTCTCTTGAGGAATGGGCTTCATCATTTTGAATTCCTTCATCCTTCTTTGTTTCTTCATCACAGGAATTCTGATCTGAATCTCTGTCACTGTTGTTTTCTGGAGATTCTGGGGCATCTTGTTCCGGCTCTTCCACTTCCTCTTCTTCTTCTTCTTCTTGCTGCTGCTGCTGTTGCTTTTGTTGCTGTTGTTGAAGAAGAAATTGATTCTGGAGTACACTTCCTACTATTGGAATAAGTGCCATGAGTTGGCATCCAACTTTCCTATCAAATTCAAGGCGTTGCTTTTCTATTTCTAAATGTTCCCTCTCAACATCCAGCAACTGCTGAAGAAGATTTGTTACTTCTGACTGCTCATGTTGTGGCCTTGTATCTGGGCTGTTCGGAAGTGAATCCTCTCTGTGACGTGATCTTCCAACAGTGGGACCCTGTAGCCGCAGTCGTTTGGGCTCTTCAATGCCAGGCGTTGGCTCATCGTCTTCTGCATACTTTGTCTTGTGCGAAGTAGCTGAACTACTCACTCTGTTGGTAGAAGATGGTCCCGCAGTGCCTGGTGTTGATGACGTGATAGTCAGCCCTTGCATTGGTGATGAAGCTATATAATTTCCAACTATGTCTCTGTCATCATCACACCCTGAACTGAAATGGTGAAATTTAGGTATTAGTATACAATTGCTCAAATAGGAGCAGGACTGAATGAATACATATTAGTAACACACCTAATGAATTTATAAGGTATCTGGTTTTAGTCAGCTGAGGACCTGACACTGAATGATAACTCTGCGTGGTGCTTTTACTTTTACGGCTAATATCAGAACCCCAGTAGCGTTTCAGTTAGTACATCATATTGTATATCTCGAATCAGATGAGTTTGTGCTATTAGCCACACCATGGTTTACTGTTGAAATACTGGTAAAAGTGAGAATTACAATATGGTCCCCTTTACACTTGACCAAAGTGAAACCTACACAACATAAGCTACTAAGATAAAGTATAAACAGAGGGAAACAAATCATAATCAAAAATAAAAATATAATACTGAACTGTGTCATTTTCACAGACAAATATCACACCCTTCACACAGACTGAGTATTACTAAGTCTGTTCCAAAATCAATAAACATCCGAAATGAGCAGCAGTCTTAATAATACCTGGGACTGTCGTTACTGTATTTCGAGTTTATAATATCTTCCATGTCTGTAAGTTCCTTCTTTATCTCTCTTCTTGGATAACCATCCGCACCTATATACCTATGGGCTGTCATTCCATCACCAAGAATAGCATCCATTGCTTTAAAATGATACCAGTCAGGATCAGTAATTAAACCAGTGCTAAGCGTCTTCTTTATTCTGTGATATATGCACTTCAGATTTCTTATTCTTGTCGTAATCTCCTCTGGGGTCCTATTGAAACCATACTGTTGCATCATTGAGGCAAGCTGAATCATTATTGGTGCTTTTCTGTGACACGCACTCATCTGAGTCTGAATTGACGGACTACCCCACAACTGAATTAGAAGCTTCGTTTCATCTTCGCGAAAGTTTGTCGTTCGTTTCTTTTGCATCGTCATTTTTATGTAAAAATTTTGTTACGCGTTTTGACACGTTTTATAAATAAACATCACCTAAACGGCGTTCAGTATAGCAAAACATCATGCGACAGATCACTATATTCACGAATAAAACGCGCATCTCTTCCATGGATGGGAAGTGAAACAATTAACATACTAGCGCAACTTAATTGATTAACCTCTTCCCCCTGCTTCTATGCGTCAATTAAAGCCGCCATTACGATATATACAGCTGCTAAGCAGTGCTGCCATACGTACGGACAAATAAAATGTCCCTTCGCAGGAGCGCGTGAGAAAATAAAATGCAATATAGTAACGTTATTCAAGCATGGATCAAGTAATACTCCTGGAAATAGGTATTGCGCAGTGTTTTTTAAACAGCGGAATTTTAGTAATCAAGTTACTAGACAGCAGAAAAGTTAGTAGTGTTAGGTGCGTTTGCATAATCGAAAAGCGTCTATTTATATATCTTTCCGCCAGCCTATCTGTCTACTGGTATAAATAAAAATCCCTGAAGAATGTTTTCTTTAGGGATTTTTATTTTTACCTGAATTTCACGTTCGGACGACCCTTGAGTCTGGGGGAACACAAGTACATGCCTGTGTGGACCATACACCTACATCTAAATGTAGAATGACGCACATGTGTGATTACCAGCACGCAAAATGCTTGGAACATAGTCCCTTAAAAGCCACACATCACTCAGACAGTACTCTGGTAAAGGTGAAGCTGTCTCTGTCTTCGCCATAAAGACATATAGAGGGAGTAGACTGCACCATTGCTCTTGATGGAATTGACTATTCAATTTCACACTTGTCCACTTTATTCTCGGAGAAAAAACCCCGGTCCCCACTGAGTAAGTACGTAGCTGGGTGGCCCCCAGAGTCATGCTGGACATTTTAGAAAAAAGTCTCTTGCCTCTGCAGGGAATCGAACTGCAGATGGTCCACACTTAGCCTAGTCCCTCTAGTGACTAAACTAACCCGTGCCAATTGAACTGAATCCACATTATCACGTCGATATTTCTCAAAGATCCATTCTATCACATCCTGTTATCTATACACACACTCCCAAGTCAGGTGTGCTGCCACCATTTCAACTCTCGGTCCGTATTTTGATATCTTAATTGCCAAACTTAGATTGGTCTGCTTTCGAGAACTAACGATCAGCTTGTAACTTCTTTGTCGTCACCAGACGAATCTTGCTACCATGACAAATGCTTTCATCGGGTTTGAGTCGTTACCTACTAGTCGAACTGATGCGCACCGGTTCCGATACACTTCTGTTCCAAGTGGTCTTTCCTCCTCAAATTTGGTACTAAACTTTTCTATTCGTTTCGCGGATCTTCCATGTATGTTCCATGTTTTTCTCATCTCAACCTCCGTGATATTTTCACCCTACTAATGATACAAAGAATAAGTTTCCTTTAACATCTTCCTGTGTTATGGCAGAGAGTAAGACTCTAGTGTCAAGGCAGTACATGGCACCAGAATAAAAAGTCATAGAACTGCAAAATGAGTGGAATATTGCTTTCTTCTGGGATGTGACGCTCTGTGCTATGGTAGAAACTTAATTCGGCTTCAGAGGATTTTGCTAAGTTTATCATCAGTGCACATAAATTGTCGCCTGAAACATGAGTACCCTTTTAAAAATACCGATTATCTGTTCTTAGTTTACCAGAAGAATATAAAAACCAAGACCTGCATACATGCAGAAAATGACTGGTGATGATGTTAGTGAAATACTGGCTGTTGTATTTCGAAATTTATATATATATATACCACACACACACACACACACACACACACACACACACACACACAAGCACTGTACGCAAAAAACTTCAAAAGCGTCCAGAATTCCCGATTCAGTACAACAGCTGTAACTGACAAAACAAGAGATAGAATACGAACATATTACGACGGTAAACAAACAAATTGTGAAACCGTAAATAACAAATTTGTATTTTCATCAGACAATGTGTACTGTACAGGGCATTTTAACTTATTTTCAATTAATTTGTTTTATTAACTTTTACTACTGACGTGTCACAACCAAAAAAAAATGTTATAAATGTGCTTTTATATTCTTCTGTGTGGCATTGCCATGTGAGAATCCTGACAACAGCGTGCGTCTGAAACATGTAACCGTTTTGAGATTAATATATGCCTATCAGTACTATGAGATATGCAAAAATATAAGGGTATGCTGCAACCGAAAAACACTTTACGGTTGTCACATCCCAGAATACAAGAGTCTTCACAGTCGCCTATGCTTGAAACTAAAATTTACCACGTCATTTGTTGTAAATATGGCTAGCAACACTACCGCACCGGCTGATAGGATAGAATAGTCGTTAAAGCGACTCGGTAGGAGATGGATGGTCCGGGTTTCGAACACCGATGGGAGGCGAAACTTTCCGGAGCAATCACCGGTCCCCAGTCCCCACTCACCCTCTAGCGCCGAAGCTGAGAACGGGTAGAGCAATGCTTCTGCATCCTTCTGTGCCTGCATTGGCACGTTACGGAGCGACCTTTACGTTTACACTACCATACTGTCCAAACACGCAACTGCAGTCGTTCCTTCCAGCCATGACACCACCATCGTCCATCCATGAAAATGAAACTTGCCGCAGGAAATATTCGGGTAAAGTCTTGCCTGGTAGAGAGCAATTACGTAGTCGGGTTTAGTCAGAACATCAAATTAATCATATGTTCAAATGGTCACTATTAGTCTCCTAATGAAAACCACTATGTTAAATTTGCTACATTACGTCCGACAGACTTCAAATCGTTGGCTTCGTCATGTCCCTGATGAGGATGATCCAAAGAGTTCTCGGGCGTAATGCAGCCAAATATAACAAATACAGTATATTACTCACATCAGACAGTGAAAGGTGCCTACTTATTCAACAATGTAACTGTATGTTAGTCAATATAAAAATAGTTTATATTCGGGTTTTCGCAGCAAATGTGCAGTACCGGAATAATAACTCTTCGGTGGCTGTGCTGTCAATGTTTAGAGTAACTTCATTTCGTCATACATTCAGTTAGGCTAATTCCTTTACACTCGTGTACCGAAAGCTAGGTGCCCTTTCCATTCATGTTAACTCCTCGACTGCCACGAACTAAAGTTATAAATTCACGTGCAAAAGAAATTCCAGCATCAAATAACGTGTGCATGCGTCGACGAACACTACCACTTTTACATGCAGAGTGGCGCAAAGCCTCTTCACACTTCGTTTTTAACACGTTTTATTCAGTATCAAGTGATTTTTGCGCCACTCTCTGTATACTTACTCGCTGAATCATGACGTACCTCGGGGGGGGGGGGGGTCCGGGCTTCAGCCCCCATAAATTGAAGTTTAAAATTTACAGGTTTCGTAAACAAGCCAATATTAAGTGTTTTACATGATTTATCTCTATGCCTAAATGGGCCACTGAAATCAGCTGATGACTAGTACATTAGAATTTGGAAAAAAAAAATAAAAATAAAAATAAATGCTTAGGGTGTCTTACTTGAAATTAAAAAAAAAAAACAAGACCATTAGAGAGACTGCTTTAAGTTAGATTACAGAGTAATGGAACATGTAGTCGTTTTTGTCTTGATATCAATGCAGTTGCAAAGAGTGTTATGTTACAGCATGGCTGTTATAGGGTCAGCCATCCAGCCACCCCCCTCCCCCAAATTTTGGGTGCGCACCTACATTGCGTTGTGTTCACACGCGCAGTATAACGCTCACATTTCACTCTTTCTTCACCCAGTACAAGGCTTCCCTCACGTTTTCGCGCAACAAACACGCACACTCCAACCACATGCACCTGTTGGGAGCACAAGAGCCAATAGCTTACCCATGCAGAGGACTGCGCTGTGGAAACATGATATCCAGCAAACTTGTTTTTGGTTTTCCCGACCTGGATGACGCCTCTTAATCTGCAAACCCCGTAACTGCATGAGAAAGGCGATTTAAACCTGACTGGCTTAAAATTACGTCACTTGACATAGTTGACACTTGTGGCACCTGCAAAATTTATTTCGTAATAGTATTCTTTATTTATACATTTACCGTCACTTGCACAGCAGCAAGCTCGGCGACAGTCAGATTGAACACGTGTGCCAAGAATGGCGTCTTCAACTCAAGGCAACAACTGCACCACCTTAGTTACTACGTACACTGGATTTATAGTCAGATTTCCCAATTGATTATTCAGTCCTAGGAAGCCAGTCTTAGGATCGAACTGCTGGTCCATGGCCGGTTACACCACTCGTTACTTGTTTGGCGCCAGAGTTCACGTAAAATTATTTTACATATAGCGAAATGTGTGACATAGATTTTGCATCACTTCTGTAAGAGTACACTTCTCTTATATCTGGTTCAGAGTTCAGGGAGACATTTATGAAGATGGTTGCACCTTTGAAGAGACCGAATACTCGTCCAACCTTCAAACCATTAATATCAGCTCTTAGCAATTATCCTCTGCCATTCTCGCACACGCATCAGAGCATCTTTTGCAGCCCTTCCCATCATTCCTTCATTTGAGGTCTCAGGTTCGAAAATGAGAATGGTACTGGACTCCTCCAGACAGGCGGCCACCTCTTTAAGCCTGGAACGTAGGTCAGGGTAGGAGATGGTGTGTGCCTCGACACCACGCGTTGTCAGAATCATGAGAGGGGCATGCAGCTCGTACAATAGGACACCTGCAACAGTTGACATTTTGGTCCTATTAACCTCTCCAATGCCTTATACGGTATATCAATGTTAAGTCCTCTGGCCATTCTGACCAAAAAAAACACAACATCGTGAGACTGAAAAATAAAATTTTTGTGACAGGATGAACAAACTGTCGCATTGAGTAACACCGAGAACAAGAGGATTCAAAAGTAACAAACCTGCAGGCTCCACACAGAAGATAAACAGCCAGGCGACACACAGGTCTATACTTCAGCATTTATTCTAATTTGACTTAGTGTCAATTTAAAGTTAATTTAATTGCAACTTTAAGTGAAAATTATTCAGCTATTTTAACAAGGTACAAGCAATGGAACAAGTAATTTGATAAAGACACCTGATTCCGGTAGGTGGTAACGAAGCGCATAGCGGCACAACGTTAGATAAATTTTATATACGTGGGTCCGTGCATCGTGAATCGAATTTAATAATTTTCCAACTAGATGCGACTTATTCAGTTTATTACATTACTGTAGACAGCTCTACATGCTTCGGGTGTTGACACCCGTCAACAGGAGCTCGTACAACTGTAAATACAGCTTCTGGTATTGATTAACTACAATGAGTAAAATACGCTGCTATTAATACTAATGTATTATTCAAAATTCTAGATTGGTCATATTGAATGTTACTAGCCTTGACGAATGTGATGTATAAAATAATGGTGGCTGGTTAAAAGAAGTATTTTTAAATTATGTAGAACAAAATATATAAAATATACAACAATATATTTATATATATATATATATATGTTGCAAAAATGTAACATACAGTGAAATTTCTAAGTTACTTCGTTTGCTGTTTCGTGAGCATTTGCACCCTTCAGAAATGCCTAGTAAACAGGAAAAACAATGAACGGGTTTCCATGAAACTTCGTAATATGTATTAAGTAACCTTTGTGAACTCGCTTCAATTCTGGTCAGTATCTGACAAATGTAACAGAATTTAATTTTCCAACAAGATGTGACTTATTCGGTTTATTACATTTCTGTTGGCAGCTCTACATGTTTCGGGTGTTGACACCTATCATCAGGAGCTCGTACAACTATAATTACAGCTTCTGGTATTGATTAACCGGATCTACTGCCATCCGCTATCGTTGTTGAGTTGGAACAGACATTTCACACGATGGCGTAATTCAATAATGACAACGCTCCTCAAATTAGCACAGCTATTTTGTTTATAAACACGATTAATGAAGCTACACGCTTCGGCTAATTATACGCCATCCTCAAACAACAAGTAATTGAAAAGTAGTATAAAACACATAAAATAAAATTACATTTTCAGGTAATATCTGAACTGAGTTGAACTCTTTACATTACGAGTATAACAACTGGAGCTCAACCTTTAAATTTACCTGAGAGTGTAATTTTATTACACTGTATTAAATTTTATTTAATTAAACCGTCTTAACACAACACAATTGACAGTTGTTAATCTACAACTGGTACGTACATTAGCATCA
>Ga0123357_10005752_pt1 | contig 14935 bp, 15 predicted proteins | sample TergutEmb28metaG_FD_89873 | JGI IMG/M metagenome (GOLD analysis project Ga0123357, IMG submission 89873) | Embiratermes neotenicus P4 segment gut microbial communities from Petit-Saut dam, French Guiana - Emb289 P4 | ecosystem: Host-associated > Arthropoda: Insects > Digestive system > Gut ...
CATCGCTCAGGAAGATACGGATCAGGCAACAATTCGGTTTTATTACCAATTTATCCAAAAAAAGAATACCGGCGATATTATCTTACAGGATACGCTGACTTTGGACGTCGGCTCGCGAATGTCGCGCTATTACGACGAACGCAAGTTGCAGCAAGATTCTGTGTTTCAATCCATTCTTTCCAATCTTAGTCCCGACAAAATCACAAGTATTTCAATACTAAAAGATGCAGCGCCGGATTTGTTTGACATTTCTTTAGGAGATACTTACCGGAATAATACCGCCGACGGAATATCCGAACAAATCTATAAAGACAGGAAAGACGGTAAGATTATTATGTTGAATACGCCGGGCGGTCTTTCTACCGACCGGTACAAAGGAGTGGATTCGACAGGCATGTTGAATTGGACGATTACTTCCGACACTGCCGTTTTTTTCAATTATCCCTGTCAAAAAGCAACGCTTCAATTCAGGGGCAGAAACTACGAAGCGTGGTTCACGCTTCAAATACCAATCAACAACGGACCCTGGAAATTTTTCGGTTTGCCCGGATTAATACTGAAAGTGAAAGATACAGACGAACTGTTTAATTTTGAATGTATCGGAATTGAATCTCTGAGTACGCCTTGTACGATTGAAATTCCGAAACAAAAGTATTTCGAATGCAACCGGAAAGATTATAACAAAGCGATGAAGAATAAAAATAACGGACAGGCTGTGAATATAAACGGCGGTAATGTGACTATTGCGAATTTCAAAACGGATTCTTCCTTCCAACCAATGGAATTGGAATAGCCTGCGAAAAAAATGAGGGGTTCAATATATTTTCACAATTCAATTTAAACTTTTAAAAATATTTTGTACTTATACATCTGATAAAGGATAAACCAAATAATGCCGAACTCTCCCAATGCTATGATGGCAGGATAGAAGTTGCCGGTATATTGCTCGAAGCCGTGAAGCAGGGTTTGAGAAATATTGCCAAGTCCAAAAGTATCATAAAGCATATAAGCGGTTATGGAGTTTAGTCCAAAGACGCGCAAGCCGGTTATCCACCAGCCGTTTAATTTCATTTTGTCCGTCAAAAGCAAAGATAATGCTAATAGAAGACAGGATATTCCACTGCTGAACAATACCATTGAGCACGACCATATTTTCTTGATGATGGGCATTTGTAATCCCCACAGCAACCCGCCGGCAATAAGCGCTATACCAATGAGTGCAAGCATTTTCAATTTTTGTTCCGTGCTGCCGGAGCGCTTTAATATATACCCTGCAAAATATCCCGAAATGACGGTTGCTGCAAAGGAAAGGCTTGTCAGCAGCCAAGTATATTGCGTTCCATCATCTAACGATCTAAAAACAGCATGGTCAATATGAATAGCCAAATTGCCTTCGGGAGTGAGTACGCCGCTGCCAAAGCCGGGAACCGGAATGAAGGTCATACACAGCCAATAAGCGACGAGCAGCGAAGCGGCTGCCACAATCTGTCCCCGAATATTAGTAATGTTGAGAACGATAAGCGCTGTGATCAAATAACCGAAAGCAATGGAGTGCAGAGTGTTGCAATAGATATGAAAAGTTTCGAGCTTCAGGTCTAAAAGATTCCCTTGCGCTATCCATCCGAGCAGGAAAAGCAAAGCGAAACGTTTGAATATTTTGACGTACAACTGCCCTTTGTTGTGTTTGCCATGCATAAATTTATCGAACGAAAAAGGCATGGACAGACCGGAAGTGAACAGAAATAGAGGCATGATAATGTCCCATGCCGTGAAACCAATCCATTCCGTATGTTCTAACTGGTATAGAATACCGCTTTGAGGATCGGATCCGACCGCAGCGAAAAAATTACGCAGGACATCGCCCGCGCCTACAAGGAAAAACATATCAAACCCGCGCAATACGTCTATTGCAGCTAAACGTCCATGATTGTTCGTGTTCTGTGTTGCCATAATTTAGAATTTTTTTCGAAAAATATTCTGCAAAGATAATAAATGAATTTCAAATTTTTGATTGTTGTTTCAAATAGAAATGTTTATTTTTGTCACGATAATGTATGTGGTATGACAGACGTAAAAGAAATTCTTATTGACGACTTTGATTATAATCTTCCTGACGACCGGATTGCGAAATTTCCTTTGCCGGAGCGGGATAAATCCAAACTGCTGGTTTGGAAAAACGGGCAAATTACCGAAAGCTCATTTCGTAACATAAGCGAGTTTATTCCTGAAAATGCTTTGCTTGTTTTCAACAATACCAAAGTCATTCAGGCGCGTTTGATTTTTCGGAAAAAAACCGGAGCGCCCATTGAGATTTTTTGCTTGGAACCGCACGAACCTTCGGACTATGCACAGGCATTTGCTCAAACGCAATCCTGCATCTGGACGTGCTTGGTAGGAAATTCCAAACGTTGGAAAGAAGGGAAATTAGAATATGCAACGCGCGGTGTGCGATACACGGCGGAGCGAATAAACCGCTGGGGCGAAACGCAAGTCATCCGTTTTGAATGGGATAATCGAGATTGGACTTTTGCCGACGTCCTGGAAAAATGCGGCGAGTTGCCTATACCGCCTTACTTGAACCGGAAAACCGAAGCAAGCGACAAAGAAACCTATCAGACGGTTTATTCCAAAATCAAAGGTTCGGTGGCGGCTCCCACTGCCGGTTTACATTTTACGGATGCCGTTTTTCAATCTTTGCAGGAAAAGAAAATCAGCAGGGAAGAGCTGACGCTGCATGTAGGCGCAGGAACGTTCAAACCTGTGAAATCAAAAACGCTGGAAGGGCATGAAATGCACTCGGAATGGTTTTCGGTAAAGAAATCAACCATCGAACAATTGATAAAAAAGGAAGGACAGATTTTTGCAGTCGGAACCACTTCGGTTCGCACGCTGGAAAGTTTGTATTATTTAGGGTTTATTTTAGAAAATAATCCCTCTGCAAATCCCAAAGAATTGACTATCGGTCAATGGACGCCTTATCAGGAAAGCAACTCGCTATCTGCTTCCGCTGCTTTGAGAAATCTGCTTAATTATTTGGAAATAAATAATTTGGAAACATTGACAACGCATACGCAAATCCTGATTGCTCCCGGATATTCTTTCAAAATAGTCAATGGGATGATTACCAATTTTCATCAGCCGAAAAGCACCTTGCTGCTGTTGATTTCCGCTTTTGTCGGCGGCAAGTGGCGCGAAATCTACGATTACGCTTTAGCAAATGATTTTCGCTTTTTGAGTTATGGGGACAGTTCGCTGCTGAAGATTTAATTTCCGGCTCTCAACTCTTTTACCGGATTAATTAAAAAAATCCGCTCCGTTGCGCGTGTAAAAGCCGTATAAAGCCAACGGTAGAAGTCAATGCCTAAATGCTCTTGAGGAATGTAAGACAGGTCTAAAAAAACATTTTTCCACTGTCCTCCCTGCGCCTTGTGGCAGGTTACGGCATAAGCGTATTTTACCTGCACAACATTGTAGAAAGGATTCTGTTTCATTTGTTTCATTTTGTCGCGTTTATTGGGAATATCGGCATAATCTTCAAGAATAGCGTAAAACAACTGATCGTTCAGTTCTTTAGGTAAAGCCGGAGAATCGGCGTGAAGCGTCTCCATGAGTATTTTTAAATCAATTTCCGTATCATAATCGGGAAAACGGGCTGTAACATCGCAAAAATGAAATCCGTATAATTCCTGTGTCCGCCTGACTCGGAGTATTTTCAGCAAATCGCCGTTGGCAATAAAATCCATCGCCGGTTCTTCTTTTGCCCAATGATAATTGTTTTTGACAACCATCAGCATATCGCCGGTTGTAAGCTCTTCTTCTCTGAAAAGTATCCGGTTGCGGATAGCGTTATTAAAACCGTTTGCCCGCTTGTTGGAACGTGTAATTATGATAGTTTCTTCCAAACCGTCGCGATGATAAGCATCCTGAATCGTTTCGAGCAAATCTTCCCCATTGACAACCTGTACATCGGAGCCGGCTCGTGCGCTGAGTCTTGGAAAAACAGCCGTTTTAGCGGTTTCTAACTTTTTCCGCAGGGAAGTGGCATTTGTCAAAATACCGGAAGTTTTTGCCTGGCGAACGACTTCCGTTAAAGTCATACCAAATATTTCCAAACCATAATTCTGTAAAACGGAACTGTTCAACGCCGGACTTTCCGGTTGAGATACCGGCGGCAACTGCGCCGAATCGCCCAACAGCGCCAAACGGCAACCTTCCCCGCTGTAAACATACCGGATTAAATCTTCCAGAAGTCTTCCTGAACCGAAAAAAGACGAATCCAATCCGTCGTTTGAAATCATAGACGCTTCATCAACAATAAACAGGGTATTTTTATAAAGATTATCCGAAAGAACAAAGCCGGTCGGCTCATTGGAAAATTCTTTCTGTCTGTAGATTTTCTTATGAATCGTGTATGCGATTTGTCCCGAATAGGCTGAAAAAACTTTGGCGGCGCGTCCGGTCGGCGCAAGCAAAACTGATTTTTGTTTCAGTTCGTTCAAAGTTTTTACAACCGCTCCTACCAACGATGATTTCCCTGTTCCTGCATATCCTTTCAGTAAAAACAGCGAGTTACTGTTCCTGTCGAATAGAAAATCGCACCATTTTTCCAAAGCCAAATACTGCTCGCCTGTCGGTTCAAATGGAAAATTGTTTTTTATTTGTTCTAAAAAGAATTTGTTTAGCATTATCTAAAATTCAGCAAATTCATAATAAACGCACTCAAGGACTGTATCATATCCGACAGATGCAAAATATTTACATTAAAGTAGTTTTCGGCAATGATAATTCCAAAAAGCCCCATTGTTCCATACTTGTAAAGTTGCATCATCAATTGGGGATTAATGGTACTTAGGTATGTTAAATAAATATGAGAACCGTCAAGCGGAGGAATCGGAATCAGATTGAAAATAAACAGTCCCAAATTAATTAATCCCCATAGCGCCAATAAATTAACGCAATCTGATCCAAAATCGGTAAAACGGAAGTAGTCAAGAGTGTAAAGACCGCGTGCCGCAATAAAGAAGAAGATTGCCAGCAACAGGTTAGATAATGGTCCTGCCAACGAAATCAATATTTCGTCTCGATGTTTGTGTTTTAAGTTCTGAGGATTAAAACTAACCGGTTTAGCCCATCCGAATCCGGCGATGATGATTAAGAAAAAACCCATCCAATCAATATGTTTCAAAGGATTGAGAGTGATTCTTCCCTGCGCTTTTGCCGTGTTGTCGCCCAAAAGAGAAGCAACATACGCATGCGAAAACTCATGAACCGTAAGTCCAATAATAGCGGCAGGAATAATTTTCAGGGTTTGTGTAAAGTCCATTATGGTATGATAAATTTTAAATCAAATTCCATGAATACAATTTTTTTATTATGCGACAAAATTAATAATTTATTTCGTATTTTTGCATAAAAAAATGATAGTATGAAGCGAATAATTAAAACAGCTGAGTTGCTATTGTTATATTGCTTATATACAGATATATAAAAGTATTTTAAATGAAAACAATCTTTCCTGACGCCCAAAGAATAGACAATCCGGAACAGTCTATTCTGACAATTTATCTCGATACAGATAAAATTTCTATTTCAATGTATGAACCGGAGAAAAAAAGTTCATTTTTTTATAATGAACTGATTCAAGAAAACCAAACAGACCTCTTTTCCGCTTTTAAAGACGCATTTTTCGATCACTCCTTTTTTTATTTGCCTTTCCGCAAAGTTTGGATTATGTCTCGTACTCCGGTCTTTACATTTTTTCCTGATTCAATTTATAAAGAAGAGAACAAGGATGATTTTATGCAATTCATATTTCCGGGTAAAAAGGGGATAAATTTAAATCAGGCTGTATTTTCCACAGGAATCAACGTTTTATATCAACTGCCGGAAGATGTTTACAGCTTCATGCTTCGTTCGTTTGCTACGCCGGAATTTATTCACTATTCGGCGCCGTTGATTAAATATTTTTTGGAAAAAGTCAAACCGGCTAATTTCAAACGGATGATAGTTAATCTGAAAGAAAAAGGATTGGATATTTTTTGTTTCTCGGGGAAAACGCTTTTATTGGGAAACTATTTCCCTTATAATGACGTAGCCGAAGCTGTTTATTATATCCTTTTCACTTGGCAGCAATTAGGATTTCATCAGATGAACGACTTCTTGCATATCGCCGGAAATACGCTTTCCCGTGATGAACTGATCAGTAAATTAACGTCCTATCTCCATAATATATCTTCTTTGTCGCTTTTTCCCGAAATTCATTTTGAAAGAGTGGAAACAAAAAAAATTCCAATTGAATTAATCGCGCTTGCTTCATGCGGATTATAAGCGGGAAATACAAGAGCCGGAGATTTGATATTCCAAAAAATTTCAAAGCTCGCCCTACGACCGATTTCGCCAAAGAAAATATTTTTAACGTTGTCGGAAATCTGATTGACTTGGAAAACGCAAGCGCCTTGGATTTATTTGCGGGAACTGGCAGCATCAGTTTTGAACTGCTTTCAAGAGGCTGCAAAGAGGTTGTTTGCGTAGAAATTGATGCTGTGCATTATGCTTTAATCAAAAAAATAAAAGACGAATTGAAAACCGAACAATTATTGACGGTCAGAGCCGACGCCTTGAAATATATTGCATCTGTCGGCAGAACTTTTGATTTTATCTTTGCCGATCCCCCTTATGCTTTAAAAGAATTACCTCAAATTCCGGAGCGCATACTTTCGCTTCATTTGTTAAATCCCGATGGCGTTTTTGTGATGGAGCATCCGAAAGAATACGATTTTTCTCGCCTGTCAGGTTTTTTGCAAAGACGTGTTTACGGGGCGGTTAATTTCAGTATATTCAGGCAACAATAGTATTATTTTGTACTATGGTTTATTAATATCCAATTTTATTAGATTTTTGAAATTAATTTTTTATTATGGAAAAGAATATCTAACTTTGCAACTGTCTTTTGTAAGTAAAAAATATAAAAAAATAAATGATTTAAAAAGTCTGTTAAAGGAACTGACGTTAAATTAAAAAAAATGTCCATAGCATCAAAAGATAGGCAAAGATTCTATCGCATATTAGAGAAAAATCCGAAAGGAAATCGAGATGAATTAAAAGAAAAAGTTGGTTTATCCAATGACTTTACATTTAATGAATTATACAGGGAGTCTGGTTCTGTTGGAATAATTAAAAATGGTGTAGATGGCTCTTTTCAAAAGAGATATAGTCTAACCGAATTGGGAAAAGAGCAAATTGAATCATATTTATATGTCTATGACTTTTGACTTGAAATAAAAAATGAAATATATTACAGTCTGGTACCCAACAATTTTTCATAAGGAACTAACCCCTGATAAATCTCCAAAAGAATTTAGAATTGATGACGGTTCAGAGGAACACCGTTATGTTTGCAAGTTAGAGTATGGGGAATACGTGAACGCTGAGAATATTAAGAAACATTGTATAAAAATTACATCTGAAACTTCAGAATTCCCCTTTTCACTAACTTTATATAACCTGCATGTTAGTAGAAATGGTTTTGCTACCTATTATTGTGATGAAAACGATATTCCTGAAGTTCATAGAGACCTTTTTTTTAGCGAATATTTGTTATTAGGTCCTATTTATCATAAAATCAAGGAGTTTTATCATAGACATGAGGCTGATCCTGATAAGGACAGTGCATTAATTGCATTTTGTAGTGAAGATGAGACAGAACATAAAATAGATGATTTTGATAATAAACCTCTAATCAGATTTTTAGAAAATTTTGAAACGATGTTTCGTGATTATGTACAAAATATATCAGACCGTAATTCAGAATTAGAAAAAAAATTTAATGTTGATAATGCAAAAAGTTTAATTGCAAGCATATATAAAATTAACAAACTCTGTGAAAATGCTTTAATTGAATACACGTTTTGCAAAACTTTACTAACTTCAATCTACAACCAATCATTTATACATGACAACAATGTGCAATTGCTAAAGGAAGAAGATAAAGAGTTAAAAATTGAGTATCGAAGGAAAGCGCTAAATATTAGAAATGCAATCAGATATATTGAAAGTATAAAATATAAAAATCAAAATAGGCATAATATTCTTGTTTCAGATAGAGGAGAACAACAACAAAGAATAGGTTATTTACTTGCTGTGTGGGGTATATTATATGCTATTATATTTGTATATAGAAACGATCTACAAGATTCAAATTGGCTTAACTTTAGATACTGGTTTATAACTTCACTTCTTTTTATTAGTATTATTTGTTTTATTATTCTCATTCTTATAAATTCTAATTTTTTTAAGAAAGTAAAATCTAAATTAAATTCAGTAATCAATTTCCCCAAACGAATAAAGATAAAAAAATCACGTGATTAAATGGGAGAGGATAAAATGGCATTTTTCCTTATTGCAGCCCCTGCGCTTTGAAAATTTCCCAAATCACAATGCCGGCTGCAACCGAAACATTGAGCGAATGTTTTGTCCCGAATTGAGGAATTTCGACGCAAGCATCGCACTGATCCATCACTCCCTGATCTATTCCTTTGACTTCATTGCCAAAAACAACCGCATACCGGCGATTCTCCGCTTTGAATTTATCTATGGGAATACTGTTTTCTGCCTGTTCTACGGCGAGAATGTGATAATTATTCTGTTTTAGCAGTCGAACCGCATCGAGCGTATTTTCGAAATACTGCCATTCAACTGTGTTTTCAGCGCCTAAAGCGGTTTTGTGGATTTCGGGGTGTGGGGGAGGCGCTGTAATCCCGCACAGATAAATCGCTTCTATCAAAAAAGCATCCGATGTCCGGAAAACCGACCCGACATTATGCAAACTTCTTACGTTATCAAGAACAACAATTAAAGGCGTTTTTTTCGTCTGTTTGAAATCTTCGGGGCTAAGCCGCTTTAATTCTGTGATTTTTAACTTTCTCATGCCCCCGATTCATTCGCCTTGAAAGCCAAAGCATACATTTTCATTTGTTTAAGCATTGCAAGCAGACCGTTGGAGCGAGTAGGAGATAGATGCGCTTTCAATCCAATGGCTTCAATGAAGTACAAATCGGCGGAAAGAATCTCATCGGGCGTATGACCGGAAAGAACCCTAATCAACAGCGATACAATCCCTTTAACTATAAGCGCATCGCTATCGCCCGTAAAAATCACTTTTCCTTCGATACAATCGGCTTGCAACCAAACACGACTTTGGCAGCCTTCAATCAAATTATTCTGTATTTTATACTTAACATCCAAAGGAGGAAGTGCGTTTCCCATATCAATCAGGATAGAATATTTATCCATCCAATCGTCGAAAGCGGAAAATTCTTCAACGATTTGTTCCTGTATTTCGGTAATTGTCGCCATTGCTGTTATTTTTCGTGATACAGCACGTAGAGAAGCGTTTGTCCTACAGCTGTTAATGTTTCTTTACTTACATTGCTCATATTATCATTCAACGTATGCCAATAGGAACCGAAGCCCGAAGAAGAATTTGGATCATAATGAATAATATCTATACATGGAATTTTGCGGTAGTCTATCACCGGCACATGGTCGTCCGTAATATGACCTCCATCGCGGTCAATAAAATAAGAATCGTAGCCGGTCGCCTGTGCAGCCTCCCAAACCTTTTTTATAATCGCCGGAGCTTTTTCCTGTGAATACATCTCCTTGTAAAATTGCGCATCCGGAGCGCTTGCCATATCCAATAAAATGCCATATCGGGCTACATAATTGGGAACGTGCGGATTACGCGCCCAATATTCAGCCCCCATGCACCAATCGCCGTAATGCCGGTTTTCGGGAGTGAAATCGGGAGGTCCCCAATCTTCCAAATCAAAGAAAATAACGTCGAGACCGATATTCAGCGGATTTATCCCCGCTTGTCGGGCGATTTCCAATAAAGCGGCGCAGGCTCCTGCTCCGTCGTTAGCGCCGTCAATGGGTTTCGTCCAATTTTCGTGATTGGGGTCATGATCGGCATAAGGACGTGAATCCCAATGCGCAAACAGAAGAACGCGGGACTTGTTTTCAGGATGAAAAGAACCGATAATATTTTTTATCTCCATAGGCGTTCCGTCCTGTAATTGCAAAGTTGCTTTCTGTTCCGTAACCGTTGCGCCGAAGCGTTTCAGTTCGCCGGATAAATAATTACCGCAAGCTTCGTGCGCTTCCGTTCCCGGAACGCGAGTCCCGAATAAAACCTGCGTTGCCGTATAATGATAAGCGCTATCGGCATTGAAAACGGGAACCGAAATGTTTTCAGTAACTGTATTTTGCGTTTTGGGACTTTGCTTACAGGAAAATCCGATTGCCAAAATACACATAAAAAATGGAATTTTAATCATGCTGACTGACTTTTTTATTATTTTCATGGTGCAAAGATAAATGAAAAAACGTTCAAGAAAAAAATTATACCTTTTTTTGTGTCGTCCTTTTATTAATAACCGCAAAAATCACCATCAGCGCCGTTGCCATCAGCGCCATTACCGAGCCGAAATAAAACGGTGCGTGAGAGTTTACTTTGTCGTATAGCAATCCTGCAATCAGGCTTGCAGGCAACAGTGTGATTCCAAGAACGGCATAGTAAAGCCCGAAGCCCGTTCCACGTAAATCTTTGCTCACAATATCGGAAACCATCGCCCGCTGACTGCCATCTACCAAAGCGCTGTACAATCCATACATGGCAAATAGCCAAATGAAAATAGAAATACTGTTGAATTTACCAAACAGGAAATAAGTGAGGGCATAAATCAGGAAGCCGGGAATAATCAAGCGTTCGCGCCCAATTTTGTCGGAGAGTTTGCCAATGGGAATTGCAAAAATAACCGATATTACATTGAAAATCATATAGACAAAAGGAATATAAGCCTCATTAATGCCTGTTTCTGTTGTCTTTACCAACAATAAAGCATCGGACGAATTACCGAGCGTGAATATGAAAATGATAAACAGGAAGAAATAAAACTTCTTCGGCAAGAGATTTAGCGAAATTTTCGATGCGCTGCTTTTATCGGCTTTCGCTTCCTTAATAAAAATTGCAATGGTGATAACGCCCAACACTGCGGGAATAGTGGCAATCAGAAAGATATTGGTAAAATTTTTCGGAAAAAAATAGAGTAGCACGAAGGCGCTCAAAGGTCCCAAAATCGCTCCGCTGTTATCCATTGCCTTATGAAAACCGAAATTTTTCCCTGCATCTTTTTGTGTGACCGAACCGCTTATCAGACTGTCGCGGGGAGCAGCCCGCAATCCTTTTCCGATACGTTCAAAAAAGCGATAGAATAAGACCTGCACAGGGGCTCGTACCAATGCGTACAATGGCGTTACCAAAGCGGTAATGCCATATCCTATCAGCATAAACGGTTTGTTCTTCCCGATTTTGTCGCTCCAGTAACCCGAAAATGCTTTGATGATTGACGCCGTGCTTTCAGCAATGCCTTCGATTAATGAAATCGTTGTTTTAGAAGCGCCTATTGACATCAAAAACAGCGGCATGACGCTGTATATCATCTTGGTTGACGTGTCGGTGAAAAGGCTTGTCAGTCCGGTGAAAAAGACGTTCCGTTCCAAGCCGAATATTTTTTGTTTTGAAGATTTCACTGTAGTAAATTATGAATTATAAATTATGAATTATGAATTATGAATTATGAATTATGAATTATTTTTCCATTGCTTTCGTTTTCATATCCTCAGGCATTTTTTCTATGGCATAACGCAAAGCTGTGCGGGGCATTACGACTTTATTTTTTATTACAAAATTAAATACGGCTTCCAAATGCTCTTTTTTTATTTCATTGCTTCCTTTTACAAATGTTTCGCTCATGCTTGCGGCTTTTAGCATCCATCCGTAACCCTTTTGTACCAGGTCGTCCTTATCAAGCAGCAGTGTATCGGCAATCTCAAGAATATCATTCAAAAACAAACCTTTACGCGCCGGAATAATCAATGAAACGGCAGAACCCCTGCGCACCCAGCGATTAGGCGATTTTGTCCACTTCTTCAGTTCGGCAATATATTCGGGATACATCATTACAAACGAGCCGATTGTGTGATTGCACAATGTATCGCAATCCGCCCAACTATTTACGTATGTACTCAGCCAACGCTCAAAAATAGAAAAATCGGCAGGCTCGTATTTTTTGTGCAGCGATTCAGCCCAAACGCAGGCAATGGCGGCTTCTTCCAAATATCCCGATTTCCAAAGTTCTTCACACAATTCAAAAACAGTTTGCTTCGGATATTCTTTTATGAACAGAAGACCGACTTTGGCAATCTTGTTTACTTCAGCTGTTTTTACGCCGTGAATTTTCGCAGCTTCCCCTTCTTTGAAAAAACGGTTGGAGGAGGCAAGCGCCTTCGCATCAACATTTTCAATAATCTCTTGCCTAATTCGGGCGATAATTATTTCTTCCATGAAATTACATATTTCAATTGATTATTTACAGGAAAATCTTTCAATATCTCAAATTTACCCTCAATGCCAAGTTCTTTGCAGCTAAGTTCAAAATGACATAGCGCGATACCCATATCAATAGCGTCGAACATCGGATAGGATTCTTTATAAAAATGCAGCGTTTTATCTTCAAGCAACACGCGCCATTCCTGTTTATTGTTAGCCGAAGGCGCTAAACGAACCATTTCAAGCGGCGTTAAAAAAATTCCCGCTTGGGTTTCTGTGAGCGGATTATCAAAACGCTTATCAAAAAAGAGCGTTCCAAAAGGTTTGCGGGATGCATGTTTCTTGTCCGATCCTACAATATACTTCTCTATAAAATGTTTACTGTCGCTTGCGTAGCCTACGGGCGAAACGATTCTCAATTTTTCATTCTGTTTAAGCTGAATTTGTTTTTTGAAATCGCTGCGGCTAAAAGCGCCTCCAAGCCAACAGGTTCCCAATCCCAAACCGGTACAAAACAAAATAGCCTGTTCAAACATGTATGCAGCAGCAGTTTCGGCAAAGGGTGCATCTTCATAAACCAACGCAAGATAATTGCATGCTCCTTTAATCCATCCGTAAGTTCCTAATTTTACGGCTGTTTCATCCGATTGAGCGCTGATCGGTTCTATTCTTGCCTTTATACCGAAAGGCGCTTGCAACTGACTGATATATTGCCGGATTTGAACAAGATGTTCTTTACTTAACGGTTTACCGGTGTAACTGCGGACGGAGCGTCTCTTTTGAATAGTTTCTATAACTGTCATGATTTAATTTTTTATCTGTTAGTCCTCAACCAAAAATGCTTGTAAATCTCAAACCAAGTGATTGTACACATTCCAATAACAAACGTTAAGGCTATTTCCCAAACGCTGACGGGTTCAAATTGGAACAATTGCTGAAGGAATGGAACGGTCAGAACCAAAAGGATGAATAGCGCCGCGCCGCCGATTACCCATTTTACTGTTTTATTTGGCGTCCGCAGAATTGTGAAAATAGATGATTCCCATGAGCGGTTGGTGAGTATGGTTGCAATATTCGCGAAAATCAAGGTAGCAAAGGTCATCGCCTTTACCTCGCCGATACTGTAACCGGTTTTAAGCGTTACAAAATATACTCCCAAAGTAGCTATCAAAATGCAAATTCCCTGCACACAGCTGATAAATATCTTTTTAGCGCCGAAAAACGCTTCATTGATTTTTCGCGGAGGACGCGACATGACTTGCTTTTCGGCTTGCTCGGCTTCGAAAATGACCGAGCAGGCAGGGTCAATAATTAATTCAAGGAAAACGACATGGACGGGCCACAGGATAAGAGGCCAATCGGAAAAAAGCACAGGAATCAGCGACAGTCCCGCTATCGGTACGTGAATGGCAAAAATATATCCCAAAGCCTTTTGCAGATTATCGAAAATGCGCCGTCCCATTTTAGCGGCTTCCACAATAGAGCCGAAATTATCGTCCATTAAAACCAATTCGGAGGCTTCGCGTGCTACGTCCGTTCCTTTTTCGCCCATCGCAATGCCAATATTAGCGGCTTTCAAAGCAGGAGCGTCGTTTACGCCATCGCCGGTCATGGCGACAACTTCATTGTTGCGCTTCAAGGCATTAACAATTTTAAGTTTTTGCTCCGGTACAACTCGGGCAAATACGTCAATAGTCTTGATTTTTTCGCTTAATTCGGCTTCGTCCATTTCAGCAAGTTCCACTCCTGTAATACATTCGGAATGATTTTGCAACCCGATTTCTTTAGCGATGTTTTGAGCCGTAACAGGATAGTCGCCTGTAATCATAATCACCCTGATTCCGGCTTCCCGACATTCCTTTATTGCTTGCGGAACTTCCTGCCGGATAGGGTCGGACAAACCAATCAAACCTGCAAATTCAAAATCAAAATCGTGTTGTATTTCCGGCAGCAAACTTTCCGGTATGCTTGATTTAGCGACGCCCAACACCCGCAAGCCCTCAGAAGCCATAGTCTGTGCGGCTTCGGTGTATTTTTTCTGTATGTCGGCAGGCAAATGGCAAAGCTCAAAAATGGCTTCCGGCGCTCCTTTTGCTGCAATAACCAGCCCATTGGAAGATTTATTTCTGAAAACCCGCGACATTGCCAGCAGTTCTTTCGACAGCGAATATTCCTTCACCATTTCCCAATCGCCATGCAAATGCTCCGTACCTTTCAGAAACGATTCGCCAATGCTGTTAATGGCTTTTTCCATTGGATCGAAGGGATTTACCTGGCTCGACAGTATTCCGTATTCGATAATATCATGATATTCTTCGGGAAAATTGCCTGTATTTTTGATTGCCCAATAATCTTCCTTATTATAGAGTTTGGTAACTTTCATTTTATTTTCGGTCAGCGTGCCGGTTTTGTCGGTGCAGAGTACTGTTGCCGAACCCAAAGTTTCGATAGCGTTAGCTTGCCGCGTCAATACCCGTTTTTTTGAAATACGCCATGCGCCCACAGCCATGAAAATAGTCAGCACCACCGGAAATTCTTCGGGCA
>Ga0123357_10005755_pt1 | contig 14932 bp, 12 predicted proteins | sample TergutEmb28metaG_FD_89873 | JGI IMG/M metagenome (GOLD analysis project Ga0123357, IMG submission 89873) | Embiratermes neotenicus P4 segment gut microbial communities from Petit-Saut dam, French Guiana - Emb289 P4 | ecosystem: Host-associated > Arthropoda: Insects > Digestive system > Gut ...
CACCTACACAAACCGTGTTGAAATAAAAAATATTAAAGAACCAAACATAAAAATAATTTTCCCCCCCCCCCCCCACGTGCGTGTGCATGCATGTGATTCACGACTTTGTGCCTTAACTTCAGGAGCTTATTCTTGATGCCATTCATCATCAGAACTGTCAGGTCTGATTATCAGTGGTGTCAGTTCTTGTTTAATTACTGCTATATTTTTATGACTTACAGGAAAATCATACCGGATTTTAAGTGTGTGTGCCATTTCTCTCTAGAACTTTTGAAAAAAAGAAATTCTTCAGTCACAAATATTTAAAAAGTCACACTTGAGATATGCAATGAAGCAGGTATAAGTCTTCATGTAAAGTTTCCTTTAAGTTTTCTTGATCTCAACCATAATTGGAATTTGCAAGGAATTTTTATTTAGCAGTGCCCATTATTAAGTTTCATACACATCCATTCCATACTTCTCCATACTTCTTATCTGCACACAAGCTTTCTAAGGCATGCTGTAGTGATATTGGAAATTCGACAGTGTTCCTGGAATGGGTCCGTATGAGCAAACTATTTTGTAATTTACTGCATTGTGTCAGATTTAATTCCACAAACTTCAAGTGTGAAATAATTCCGAAAATGGAAGAAATCAGGATTATGTATTTTCAAGCGTAAAATAACTTTGAAACCGTATGGCACCACGATTAGACACTACGCTGCTTTCCTGAAGTTGACTTTTCTGTGTAATAACTCAGATCTTAATTCTGTCTGGAAGTGGGTTGAGAAGGTGTAACTGGATGATCATGACTACTGCTTCATACTGTGAGTCTTCTTGCATTAGAGTTTAAACATTTAAATTACAAATTGTACAAAAGTGATATTTTGAAAGAAGCTTAAAACCTCTCACTTTGTGACTGCCTTAACTTCTGTTACACTTGTGAAATGAAAATTTATAGTACCTTAAGAATCTGTATCTACATCTTAAATAATCTGTGCAATAATTCAAACTTCTTTGTAACCATCTGGACTCAAAATCATACCAACAGGAAAATAGTTTTTATTAACTTTGTAGCTTACCTTTTCATGTGAATATACGAGTACATTAGATGTGACAATATGCACAACACACAGAAGTCAGAACAGCAAAAAACGTTACTCCTATGTAATACAGTAACTGCCAGTTTAAACTTAAATTGTTTCATTTCGAAATAGAAAAATATTGCCAAGAAAACAATATTGCACACAAGACTTTGCTTATTATTGATAATATTCATGGTCATCCTGCACATATAGATGATATTTGTTGAAATATGAAAGTCATGTTTCTTCTCTCAAACACTAAATCATAACTCCAGCCTATGGATCAGGGGATCATTGCCAACCATAAAAACCTATTATCTAAAAAGAACATTTGGTGTTTGGATTTTGGATGTACTCCTATATATATATATATATACATACATACATACATACATACACATGTACACACATACATACACACACACACATATATATATATATACATATATATAGATGTGTGCATGCGCACGGGCGCGTGCACATACACACACCTATATATATATATATGACCGGTCCCAGTGGCCGTGAGGTTGCTCGCTGGGATTGTGGGTTTGAAACCCACTGTAGCCATGGACTTTGTTGTAAGTGTTGTGATGTATGGTAGAGGTTTCTGGTTCAGACTGATCACCCTTTGAGAGGAGTCCTACCAAGTGTGATGTGTCCGAGTGTGATTGTGAAGCTCCGTAATGGGAGACCATGATCCACAATTGGTTTGAAGCGCTTATGCATATATATATATATATATATATATATATATATATATACACACACACACACACATAAGAATTAGCAAATCCCAATTTGCGGCTGATTTTCCAGAATGTAATTGCTACGTAAGTTGTGGATTGAGTGCAGTTTAACCTACTTTATAGTACCCCTAGCATTCAAAATAAGGTTCTTTGATGCCGCATAATTCTAGCAGGAAGTTCTTGTGCTTAGACACTGTTATATAGCAGTGAGGGCGATATTTTCTGCAATCGTCCAGACTGGCCCTGGGTTCAACCGAGCCTTTTGTAGAATGGACACCAGGTCTCTTTCCCGGGGGTAAAGCAGCCAGGGCATGATGTTGACCCACCCCATCTAGCACTGAGGTTAAAGCAAGAGTACAGCTGTACCTTTACTGCCCCCATGGGCCCTCATGGCCTGTTCTGGGATGAACTTTACCATTTACTTAAACTTTGAACATCATTCCAACTGCTTAAACAAAACACATTCAACATGAATACATTCTATAAAAATATGTTCCTGATAGTAAATGGAATAGCCTGGTGATGAAGTGATAAAAGAAAGCTGACTTTACATTAAATGCAGAGTTCTATGGGCATTTTTATTTTTAAAATTTGATAAGTCTAAAACACAGCACACTGGATACATGCGGTGTTCACGCTATGTGGGTGTATTTACAGTGTAGGCTATATAATACACCGTTATTTTGCTGTACCCCTCTTTTCAACCTGTCTGCCCACTCTGCACTAAAACACATTGCAAAAACAGTTTCGACCATACCCACAACAGGTTATGGGCCCACGTACATGAGATTTTGGTCGGAAACAGTGGCTGTGAAATAGTATTTGTGTAATAGTGATTGTGTCTATAACATAAAGTGACTAAATAAACTTTAACATGGCCACTACCTATGACTTCAAAGTGCAATCTGAAAAGCTCGAATGTTCTGACGATTGACCTAAATGTAAGGTTTTAATGCTTTTGCATGCCCTTTGTCTAGAAGGTATCACTGATCGCAAAAGTGCCCTGTCCTCCCTACAGATTCAGAGTCTCAGCAGAAAAAGGAACTAGCCAAGGTGGTGACAAGATGAAGCCAATGCTGCATGCATTTTTGCATGCACGCTGAGCAAGTCTGTTGCGGAGCTCGTATTGACTTGCACCAGGGCTATAGATATTTGGGATAAGCTATATGCATAATTTGAGAGCAGTAGTAAGCAGCGGCTTTACATGTTCATTGAGTCATTCTTCCAGTCACAAAGGGACTGCAAGAAAGACATTAGCACGCATGTCGCTAAGCTGCAAAAACTGTCAACCTAAACGACAAATTGGCGAAGTACAGTGAAAATACGCTGTCTGAAGCTATGTTGACTGGTTGAATTTTGTCCACACTTGGTATAGAATACACTTTCAAGGATGTTTGGGATACCATTCCTACAAGCAAACATACGGTGAATTTGCTCACTGAGAAGCTCTGTGCATTAGAGTTGCAAACTAACAAATTGGCATCAGCTGAAGCTACAGCGTTCGTTGCACATGAAAATGACAAGAAGTCGAATTCTATGAAAGTGAATTCATGTAAGTCCATGAAAAGAGGAGCTGATCGCGCAAAACAAATTTCTTTGCAACCAGTGCAAACAACTCGGTCACTGGGCTGTGGAGTGCCCTCAAAAGCAACAGCATGCAGGGGACAGAGGTGGTAAATCGGTTGCAAATAAGAATGCTTATGCGTTCCTAGTGCATGTAATGGGGGCGTCAAGGGCAAACAGTGTGGATGCAGACAGCTGGTACTGTGATAGCGGTGTGACAGGGCACATTACACTGAACAAACAGTATTTTGCGTCAAACACAAAATTCGCCAATCCTGAAACGATCGTGCTAGGCAAAAAAATGTGCTGTTGCAAGCGTAGGTCAAGGTATGATACATGTCCGGTTGTTCCACAACGGCGTGTGGCATGTCGCAGTTCTGAAAGAGGTTTGGTATGTGCCAGATGAAAACACAGATCTATTCTCCGTCAAGCAGCCGCCCAAAACGGCTGCAGCACAACCTTCAATGAAAAAAAATGCTATTCGCAGAGGTGATGGAACTATTGCAGCATCGGGTAAGCTGGTTAATGACCTCTATGTATCGGCGATTCGGATGTGTGTTCCACGACACGCTGCAGAGGTCCACCTGGCAACACAAGCGGAAACATTGTAAGCATGGCATTAACGTCTTGGTCATGAAAATAAGCGTCATGTTATGAAAGTGCTCAAGCAAAATTTATTAATGTGGAAGCAAACAAAGAATTGTGACTGCTGTACTTTGGGAAAAGCAGATTGGTAGTGTTTCGACCAAGCGTCGTTGGAGAACAGATTAACGCAGATGTGTGTGATCCAATGACAGAAACATCGATGGGTGGTGCCCGCTATTACGTCTGCTTCCAAGATGGTTACTTGAAATATCGTCGTTTGTTCTTCATCACCACAAAAAAATTGAGATGGCGGACTGCCTACAGAAGTTTCTGAAAGAAGTAATGACTGCTGGACACATCACAAAAGTTCTGCTCTCGGACGGTGGCAAGGAATTCAACTGTGAAGCTGTACAGAAAGTGTTAGAATACGGTATTACGCACCGACTCACCATGACATGAACTTCCGAACAGAAAAGTGCTGCAGAGCAAGAAAGTCGTACAGTTGTGCAAAGCACTCGCTCTTTGCTTAACGCCAGTGGATTGCCGAAAGAACTGTGGGCTGAGGCCTGTGGTATACATACTCAACCGTACTGGACCTACACCGGTGGAAGGTAAGATGCCTTAGGAACTGTGAACTGGATCTATGCAACTGGTGGTCATTTGTGTTTTTGGCACAGAATGTTATGTGCAGATTCCGAAACAGAAAAGGCACAAATGGGATCCAAAGAGTATGTTGGGTCGACTGGTCAGTAATATGGGTGAAAAGGGCGGCTATCGAATTTGGATGCCTAACGAACCGAAGATTGCACCGAGTCGTGATGTTCGCAAGCCCAAAGTTGTGTGCAATTCGTGCAATGACATCATCCAAACCAAAAGCATTTCCCACACTCCACGTAGCTCTAGCCTCCTATAAATCCAACCCCTCGTCCGTACCTCAGGTTTATGTGGATTTATACTGTACCCTGGGTCACGTGGGAGGTGGTAACAGGTGTTGAGGGATACCATGATGACAAACGCTGGCTAACGGGGCTCTGGTCTACCCAAGTCAAGGTGGAATGTATCGTGGTGAAGGCTGCATGGCACTGGGGTAGAGAATGCAATGTCATAAACAATCCCCTGGGGGAACCAGGCCGCACCCCATTGTATGTAGGCCTTCAGTACGCGTGGAGCTCCGTGGACGGCGACCTATGTTTTCCCCGTTTTTCGTGGGAGGTCTCCACAATTGAGGCCTTTGGCGGATATTAATGAATGAATAAACCTTTGGATCTGGAGATGAAGCTTCTCTCCATGAGGACCCTGTTAGGGAACATAGAGGGGGGCTCATTTAGCGGGGACTTTGAGGGAGAGGTAAATTACAAGGAACGTGTAGAAGACCGTTCTGGAGACGGGTGTCTCCATAGGGGCTAGTTGGGAAACCTGGGGGATTCCGTTTACTGGGAAATTTGAGAGATAGTTGGAAGGCTCCGGAAGGGGAGCGTCTTTCTCTGCGGGAGCTCTGCTAGGGGACCGAGAGGGGGCCTCTTTTTCTGAGGATCTGGAAGGATATGGGGAGGATGGCTCAGGGGACGGACATCACTCTCCGTGGGGGCCTCGCCGAGAATTTTCAGGGGGCTTGTCTACCGGGGACTTGAGAAGGCTTTGGAGATGGGCACCTTTCTCCACAGGGGCCCTGTTAAGAATCACGGGGGGTCCGCTCACCAGGAACTCTGAGAGATAGTTGAAAGGGAGCTCCGGAGGCGGGGTATCTCTCTCTTTATGGGCGTTCTGTGAAGGGAACCTGGAGGGGGGTTCCTTTACTGGAGACCCTGAGAGTTACGTAGAAGGCTTTGGTGACTGGCATCTTTCCATAGGGGTCCCGCTGGGGAACCTGGAAGGGGGCTTATTTACCGGGGACTGAGAGATGGATGATACGGGTGTCTGTGTCCGTAGAGGCCCCGTTGGACCTGGGGAGAGGGGCCCGTCTACCGGGAACTTTGAAATTTCGCTGAAGGAGGGCTATGGCTATGGAGCATCTCTCCCTGTGGGAGCTCTGTTAGGGGGGCCTGGAGGGGGACTCCTTTGCTAGGGGCCCTGAAAGTTATGAAAGGAAGGCTGTGGGGACGGCCATCTCTCTTCACGGGGGCTCAGTTGGGCAACCCGGAGTGGGCTCATCTACCAGGGACTAAGAGATATGGTTGACTGGGGCTCTGAAGGTGCGGCGTCTCTTGCTGTGGGAGCTCTGTGAAGGGAACGTGGAGGGAGGGCGTCCCTGAAAGTTAGGTAGAAAAGGCTCTGGAGACGGGCTTCTCGTTCCATAGGGGTCCCGTCTGGGGAACCTGGAGGAGGGCTCGTCTACTGGGGACTTTGAGAGATGGATGAAGGGGGGCTCTAGGGATGGACCGTCTCTCTCTAATGGGACTCTCCGAGGACGGGACCTCGGGGGAGGGAGTTCATTCACTGGGGACCCTGGAAGATATGTTAAGAAAGGCTCCGGATACGGGCATCTCTCTCCATGGGGGCCCCTTTTCAGCCGAGAACCTGGAATCAGGAGGGGGCTCATATACCGGGGACTTTGAAGGATGAATGAAGGAGGGCTTCTTTACTGGAGACCCGAAAGATATGTCAAGTAAGGCTCGGAAGTGGGCGTCTGCTTCCATAGGGGCCCCACTTTTGGGGAACATGGTGGGGCGCTTCTTTCTTAGGGTCTTCTTATTTAGAGGAATTTTTATGAGGTTTTCGAGAGATATGCAAAATGCTCTTTAAACGGTTATCTCTCTATATTGGGGCCCTGTTGGGTAAACTGGAAGGGGTTCGTTTGCTGAGATTTTTTAGAGAAAAGAAAAAGTATATCTGGGTTCCCTTCATGGACCCAGAGGACATTAAGGTTTTAAGTCTGGGGGCCATCTGGAACTTTAGGAAAGGAACAGGGCTCTCCTGCGTTGATATTAGATTATGGGGCACAAAGGGCCCGTCTATAAGGCCTAGGTGCGTCGGGGCCGTAAGGTATCGAACTCAATGTTAATCAATCAATCAATGTAGCGCCGACTGAAGGAAATGGGGTATTACAGAACTACAAAAGTGACAATGGCAATACTGCGTCTACTGGGAAAAATTGTTCGAATTCAGAAATTCATGTTCAAGACCCCAAAGGCGTACGTGAAAAGAAATAGCCCAATTGGATGATTAGTTGCGAATTCGTTTGCCTAGTTATTAATAGTCAAGGAGGCTACTGTATGATCCCAATTTCGTACACTGAAGCAATGCAGTCAAACGAGCAGAAGCATTGACTGAAAGCGACGAACGAAGAATTAGCGTCACTGAAGGAAATTGAGAACTTGGAGCTCGTCAATAGGTCAGTCAACGCAAAGGTGATTCAAAATCGTTGGGTTATGCGCGTAGAGACGTCATGCGACGGCAATGCTCGCTTTAAGGCTCGACTGGTTTTGAACGGTTATACGCAAAAACAAGGAATTGATTACGATGAAACATTTAATATTGTAGCACGCTGTGGCACTGTCCGCACACTACTTGCGGTGGCCGCTTCAAAAAATATGAAGCTGAAACGAAGCCTCTACGGTCTAAAGCAAGCACCACAGTGCTGGAACAAGCGGTTTATTAGTTTCATGGAGAAAGCTGTATTGAAAACAGCACAGCTGATCCTTGCCTATTTTATCGCAACATGACGACAGTTTTTTCTATATTGCAATTTATGTTGATGATAGGCTTGTCATTGGTAACAAGGATGAAGAAATTGAAGTGTTTCTAGGGCTACTGCAAGAGGAATTTAATGTCACAATTTGCTCACTTGAAAACTTCCTCAGAATGCAGATTAAGTGTCAAAGTGATGGTTCGATCTCCGTGAGCCAAGATGTATATATGAACAAGATACTGAAAAAGTTCAACATGGCTGAAGCAAAAGGTGTCTCAATGCCTGCCAGTTGTGAAGAAAGTGATAACCACAAAAACGTCAGCGACAAGGTTCCATATCGTGAGGCAGTGGGCAGCCTCGTGTATCTTGCAGCAGCAACACGCTCTGACATTGCATTCGCCATCAATAAAGCTGCATGGGTCATGGACAGACCAGTTGAAAAGGACTGGAATAAAATTAAATGCATCTTCTGCTACTTGTGATCAACCAGCAACTATGGCCTCAGGTACACTTGTGGTTCTGGTGAACTAAAAGTTTTTAGTGATGTTGACTTTGTAGGACATAAGATAACTAGATGTTTCACCATGGGCGTTCTATATAGTTGCTGATGGTGCAGTGTCATGGATAAGTCGACCACAAAAGAGACAGCCCTCTCGACAACTGAAGCCAAAATCATTGCAGCAAGTGAAGTTTGGTTGAAGCACCCGCTGTCCAAACTGTTGTCTGACTTTCGGGGGGGGGACTATACTGTACATCAACAATGCCAGTGCCATCAAATTAACCAAAAACCCAGAGCATCACAAAAGGTCGAAACAGATTGAGGTGCAACACTTCTTGATGATTGCATTGGGATGCAACACATTGACAGAAGAAAACAACTGCCAGACTTGCTTACAAAACCCATTGAACATGTTCGATTTGAAGTATTGTGCCATGAAATTGGAATTATCTTTGGGGAGCAATGAAGAGCAATGTCTGTTGTATGACAGTGTTTTGGAGGAAGTGATAAGTCTAAAACGCTGCACACTACCCGCAGGTGTTCACGCTATGTGCGTGTATTTACAGTGTAGGCTAGAGTATGCACTATTGTTTGCTATACTCCTCTTTTCAACTCTCTGTATGCTTTCCACTAAATCACATTGCAAAAACAGTTTTGACCACACCCACAACAAAATTTTTTGTAATAAATTTACATCTTCCTTCATGAATTTGAGGAGTGATGCAGTCTCTAATGCTCCTTAATGACTACAATCAAATTCTATGGGGGGGATCATTATATGTTGGAAATGAGTATGTGTAAATACCATAATATTGCTTTGATATTGATACATTTGTTAACTGCAATTGGGTTGACACCTGGTGGCAGTAGTACAGTACACATTTACACAGAAACAATACACAGAACAACACCATTAACAACTTTGGTTGGAAGGCTTTCTGGGATTCGAACCCAGAGTGGTCAAACTAAGATTAACGATGAACTCACTGCATAAAAATTATTGCCTAATGGGAACAGTGCATACCTTGTCCCGTCTTTGCAAGTTATACCCTGGCATTTGCCTTACAACTAAGGAAAAACTGAAATTTGAGGAATCTCAAGAATTGTAGGTACAAGAGAGTCAAAAATGCTAGGCTGAAGCATCTTTTAAACTTGCCAATTTAATTTCCAATAACAGGATACCAAATAGGGCAGATATGCAGACTGTGTTGACTGATCATATTTGCCACACAGGCCGTCTCTTTGTATTTTCTGAAAAAAAAAAAAAAATTGTTGGGCTCAACTACCAAACTTCCTTCCAACAAACAACAGCCTTCTTCGTACCCTCACGAGACTTCCTGTTTGCCAGTACAGCACCCACCCACCACATTCACAGAGAATACTATAAACACATTTTCACACAACCTGCATAAACTTGTTTGGTCTAGCCATGAAGTCCACAGTGTATTAGAAGTGTTCACACATGCTTCTGACATACTTGACAGAAGTGCTGTATCATATACTGGATAATGAAGGCAGAATAACTAATGCAGGTATGATTCTGACTGTCTGTATATTATTATCTAGTTCACATCTGTTACAAAGAAACTAAGAAATAATCCACAATTTATCAACCATCACTTTCATGAATGACAAATTATCTGAAAATAATGAGTTTAGCACACAGGAAAATGAAGACAATTCTTATAGTGTTGATGACAAAACAAACAAGTTATCGCACTGCACACACTTATCGGTAGAGAAAAACAGTCAGCATCTGCTATGCACTGAACAAGCTGCATGCTTGCCTGGACACATCACAAACACAAAACTTCACATTTCCATATTTAAAGAGAAACTTTCTGGGTTTTGTGCTTTGAGAAAAAGGTGGAGACAGGGAAGTAGGTTCAAAGGAAAGAGGATAGTGAGATTCTTAGAACACATATAAAGTTCTCTTCTTAAACTTAAATGCTTGACTTATGTTTTAGCTGTCAAAATACTGTACTCACTTGCCTTGAAACCAGTCAAGGGAAATGTTTATAAATAGAGAGATTGCCTTTGCGATTGTCTTTGACACACCTCTTCCAGCACACTTTGCCATCACTTGAATCAACATGATACATTTTATGAAAACAGTTAACTGTAGTACCCGTCACAAAAACATATTTTATGGAAAGACACAGCCACTCTCTCATCTCAACATAAATTACACCGCATATTCACTTCACGTAAGTTTATGGTACATTCCATTCGAAGTTCCAGTCCTTGATTAAAGTATAGGATACATTTGTTCAATTGCACACACTAAACTGTTTTGTGTATACAAATATTATGTACATATACAGAGGTAAGTCCCTATCACTCTTTTGCTAACAAAGAGTTTTAATAAAAATGTGAATCATCAATCTATGTAATTATTGGTCTTTATAATGAAAGTTGGTCAAATATTATTTTAATAAATATCAGTGTTAAACCTATGTAGGGGGAATGATGAGATGCCCATATGAAATTTGGTTACATCTTGTTATGAATTAAAAGGCCCATTGAGTCATAGCTAGTTATTTTGTAGTCAAACGTGTGATCTTTAGGTACGTGAGGCAAGTGCAAGATTTTGAACTACAAGGACTATGTTACAGTTACACCACTACAACCACAGTAACATCGCCTAGAAAGTGTTTCTCCTGTCATAAAGAGAGAAACAAAATCAAGGAGGGCATTCAAAGAAATGAGTTACTGACTACAGATATCGTTGTGAACATTCACAGTCTGTCTGAATCCAGCTATGAGCTGGTAGCTTGTGAAAGCAAAATGTTGTGATTGTATTTTCCTTTCAGTACATTGCTGAAAGTATTAAATAAATTAGTATAATGAATTAAATGCGTATAAAAATACGAATTCAGGAACTTGTAAGTATGAACTAAATACACGTTCATGTGATAAAACATTATTTCTCAATAATGACTAGGCTTTGTTTCAAGCTTCTGACTAGAAAAAATATATGTAAATATAAAAACCAAACAATAAACAGGTCTTCAGTCAATGATTTCACAAACACTTGTTCATCCTTGTATCCTTTCATGCAATAATGCCATGACTCTCAGTAAAACTTTGTATGATACACATTGTGGACTGCGCACTCGTCAAATTGTTTATCATCATGGGCATCTTGAATTCATGCCATGTCAGTTCTCTTAAGTTAGTGTATATAGATTATGCCATATAATCCCCACAGGAAGGAAACTGTGATTTCTTAACATGGTATCTTACTTTTAAGAGAATATACATTACTGGCTTAGTTCTGGATGCCAACAACTTATTCATGGGATCAAAGTAATCTGTAAACTTTCATTACAAGGATCAGTATACCTACAGACCAGTAGGCCTTTTTCTATGCTTGTAATCTATTAGATTGTAATCAGTATTACAAATTTCAAGGTTATCCTTTCAGAGCCAAAACTGTTCTGAAACTAGTGTGGGGCTTAGCTGGCAAGACTCAGAAATGACTAACATCAAAATGCTGGGCAAGGTTTCACAGACCCAGTCAATTAGAACCAAAGAATTCAGTTCTAAATTCAATGGCTATGTACATCTTACATGGGTAATGCAATGCATATTTCCCAAAAGTAAACAGTACATTTACTATAAAATGGGTTCCCGGTTCTCATAATTTTATGTATAATTATGAATTTCATAATGTTAGTGCTTCTGAAAGCAAGGCTGGTAAATACTCCATTCTTGTGTGCACAGTGCATGAGGACAGGACCTGCAGCAATCTTACCATCTTAAAAGGAAAACTACCTTAAGCATTAGGTCTGTCACATGAATACAAATCCTTGTATTAAGATATTGCAGAAGTACACTATGTACTCTACATAAAATTAGTGCAGAAAAGCAATGCACCTGTCTTATTTTACAAATCAACTCAACTGTGTCATATTTTCAAGTCAGTGTTTCCTCACATACATACTATTGGAAAAGCAGTTTGATCATGAAATATTTCACCTCATATTTTTTGTCTTCCCTAGCTAAGAAATGGAATAGTAGAAATGCATCTGAATGTGTATTTCTCTAGATTTTTTCTGGTTTAGTGGATTTTCTTCATTTTGGGTATGTATGGATGTTCAGGTCATGAATAAGTGACCAGAAAATATGCATATTGGAACTTAAAAAAATGAAGTTAATGAAAATGGAAAACTTTTTATACAGATCTGTTATTATTTTAAAGCTTTACTCACTCATAGAGAATACAGTTCTGACCATGCATCCAAAGGTACTTATAAGGCATTAAAAACCTTTTCTTTCCTTGAGATGCACAACTGCTATGATAAGTCTGTGATATATAATTCACAGCACTCTGCCTGAATTATGTGAATATTTATGCAATGATGCCATGAAGAAATAAAGACAGGAGCCATATTTGCAAGTTTATGAATGTGCAGTTAATTATGAAATGAGTCAACTTCAAAGTATGACAAAGCAGGCCTCCCAATCACAGGGCTGAAAATATAAATTGACTCCCTCTTAAAACTGAACATTTAAAAGTAAACTATCTTTCATGATCATTATAAAGTATAAAGTCATAAGATAACATGGCTTTTCTTTCACCATTTAATTTAAACCCTATAATGGCAATCTATATGTAAAAAAAAGTAGCAAGAGCTACAAATTAGAATGAAATGTCAGAGGGTTATATATATCTGTTTGCCACTGTTATGTGCTGCATCAAAGGCATTCAAATGTACATGACAAAATATTGCTTTAATCATCATTTCCACACTGATATGAACAAATAAGTTAATATTCAAATGGCAGTAGGTATTATTTATAGAAGAAATACGGTTCTTGTCTAATGAAGGACCTTCTGTCCCTAGTATGTAGTTAAGTTTAAGATTTGCAGCCCTGACAGTGCAAATTATCCAACACATTGTATTCTGTCAAAACTGCATGTCACTCTTCAAGAACAATTACACTATAATATCCCATTACTGATCAACCAAACAGCTGACAAACTTTCAATTAATAATGACATAGAACATGAATAACAGCAACATTAAACATTCATTAATATATTAATGTATTGTGCGCTTTCTTCAAACTTTTTAAGAAAAATAATCCATACTCTTCTTTGCAAACAATGGAATTCCTACAGTTAAAATATATAATTCTGTAGGGAAGACATGTTACATTTTATGAATATGAAAAATTTGCTTTCATACACAAAGATAAAATGTTATGCACATACATAAAAATGCCTATCAAAATAGTGACTAGCTAAAGAAGGGATATGTCTAACACTGGTTTCTAGAAGTTTTCAATACTATGTAACAGCACTCTTCATGAATTGTTATGATGGTGTTGTCAAAATGTTTTCAAATATGCACATTGTTTAACACTGTAACTAGACAGTGGAACATAAAACAATTAGCATTAGATTCAAAACATTTTTAAATACTAACATTATTTGCCAGTATTATTAGAGGCTGGAATAAAAAATAATTAGCATGACCTTTGAAATTACTCATAATTTTGCAAGTTTCAAGATGATACATTTATTTATCAGTTACCACTGTAACATTTTTCTGCAGTGTAAGTGCCATGTAAATGTCTTCAGTGGATTTTGATGAATACATGAAAGAGTAGAAGTGGAGACAAAAGTTTAATGATTTAAGAAATGCTTCGCCGTTATTTTTAGGCTTTATGTATTCTGGTCACAATGTACTTCTACCAGGATTCAAATTTTCCTTGTTAATTTATACTATGAAAATTTTCACTTCTGTACTGAGAAGGGTGAAACAAACCACAGACTTTAGCATAACCCACAGAATAGGGAGTTGTATGTTGTAACTGATTATGGTCAGTCTACTGATACAGACAATAAAGTATAATACAGCTAAATAATTGTCACGAGAGTATTTGTGGATCTTCTCAGTATCAATTGCTACCAGTTGTTTTATTCAACATGTTTACCAATTCCACCAGAAATGCATGATTCATTATGTTATTTTTAAAAGTGGAATTTGTGTCTGAAAGTTAGAGTTTTGTATTTACAGACCATTATGTTTAATGCTACTCTTTCGATACTTGATTGACAAAACAGGGTACTTCTGAATGGTGACACAAAAGTGTACGATGCTTATGAGGGGGGGGGGGAAACCAAGTAAATCAATTTCTTATGTGAGAGCAATTCCAAGATGTGAACATACCCAAAGACCAATGTCATAGAACAAAAGAATATAATATTGCACTATTATTACAATAACTTTCTTGCCTGTATATGGATGAATGACAACAAATGGTATCTCTGCATTGATAGAGACCTATCTTGTTGACAGAGCGCTTGTTTGGAAAGCTACTGTACATGACAGTGGGATCTTGCTTACCACGGGGTGATGTCTCCTATAAATTATTATTTGAAGAGAAATATGTCGTGCAGTAATTTTGCAAGGTGCCAGGTTGAAGGAAGGGGGATGGAGGCAACTTCCTAATTGCAGGAACATCTGGAAAAGGAGAAATACTTTCTTATAGGGGACAGAAATTTATATTTTTTAGTTATTATAATTAAAATTTTAATACTACCTTAATTGTATTTCTGTCTTGGTCTAAAATGCAAAGAAATTAATTACTACAGAAATGGCATCTTGAATTCTTATATTAACCTTTTGGCGCCGGAATTATTTCTTAAATTTTAGCACACTCTGTATATAAAATGTGAATAATACAGGAACCAAATATGTTAGATTTATGAAACAAACTGCATTTTGAAGAGGAAAAAATGGAGAGTATATACCATGTTCAAAATATTCAGTACCTTTATTTGTTGAATAAATATATAAAATGCAACATTTAGAGGTTAGCGGTGTGGTAC
>Ga0123357_10005757_pt1 | contig 14928 bp, 10 predicted proteins | sample TergutEmb28metaG_FD_89873 | JGI IMG/M metagenome (GOLD analysis project Ga0123357, IMG submission 89873) | Embiratermes neotenicus P4 segment gut microbial communities from Petit-Saut dam, French Guiana - Emb289 P4 | ecosystem: Host-associated > Arthropoda: Insects > Digestive system > Gut ...
CCATGGCTCAACGCGGCTCCTTCGGACCCCTTAACCGCGCTCAAGACTTGTTCGCCCATTTTTCAATAAGCGTAGCTTGATTTTATTCGGAATTACGCTAAAAATGCCCGGATGAAAGGCTCTGCACACGTCCAATGCGATGTGGAGGATTTGGCATGCGGGTATTCGACAATATCAACAAAACCGTCAAAGACGACCTGACGATTACTGTTACCAAAGGCGGCAAACTGTCCATCGCCGCCGCCTGTTTCTCCATTTATGCCTATCAGGCGCTTAAAAAGCAGCTTGAAGGCATTGACGAGCTGCGCTTCATCTTCACATCTCCCGCCTTTGTTGCCGAGAAAGCTCCGAAAGAAAAACGGGAATTTTACATCCCGCGCCTGAACCGGGAACGCAGCCTGTACGGCACCGAGTTTGAGGTCAAACTCCGCAATGAGCTTTCCCAAAAGGCAATCGCCCGCGAATGCGCGGACTGGATTCGGAAGAAAGCAAAGTTCAGGTCCAACGTCACCAATGAAAATATGGGCGGCTTCCTGAACGTCATCACGGCGGAAGACCAGATAACCTATCTGCCGTTACACGGCTTTACCACCGCTGACATCGGCTGTGAACGTGGAAACAACAGCTACAATATGATGACGCGCTTTGAGGCCCCGAACAGCGGCGAGTTTGTCCGTCTGTTTGATACGCTCTGGCGCGACAAGGGCAAATTGCAGGACGTGACCGAGGAGGTCATCGACAGCATCACCGCCGCCTACCACGAGAATCCCGCCGATTTTTTATATTTTTTCACGCTTCACAATATCTTCAGCGAGTTTTTGGACGACATCTCCGAGGACATCTTGCCCAACGAAGCGACCGGCTTCAAAGAAAGCAAAATCTGGAACAAGCTCTATGTGTTCCAACGCGATGCTGCCTTGGCGATCATCAGCAAACTTGAACAGTACAACGGCTGTATCCTTGCGGACAGCGTAGGACTGGGCAAGACCTTCACCGCGCTTGCCGTCATCAAGTATTTTGAGAACCGCAACCGCAACGTCCTCGTACTGTGCCCGAAAAAATTGAGCGACAACTGGCGCACGTTCCGAGAGAACTACAAAAATAATCCGATAGCCGCCGACCGTCTGCGCTATGACGTGCTGTTCCATACCGACCTTTCCCGCGAACACGGCATGTCGGGCAATATTGACCTGGATAAGTTGAACTGGGAGAACTATGACCTGGTGGTCATTGACGAATCCCACAATTTTCGCAATGGCGGCGAGGTGTATGGCGAGGAGGAGCGCGACAACCGTTACAATATCCTCCTGAAAAAGGTTATCCAGGCAGGCGTGAAGACGAAGGTGCTGATGCTCTCGGCAACGCCGGTCAATAACCGCTTCACCGACCTACGCAACCAACTCGCGCTCGCCTATGAAGGCAAGTCCGCCCTGATCAATGACAGGCTCAATATCGCGAGGCCGATAGATGAAATATTCCGCCTCGCCCAGAAGGTCTTCAACCAATGGAGCAAGCGGGAGCCGGAGAATCGTACTACCGCGTCCCTCTTGAAAGCGCTTGATTTTGACTTCTTTGAGGTGCTTGACAGCGTGACCATAGCCCGTTCCCGCAAGCATATTGAGAAGTATTACAATATGGAGGAAATCGGCAAGTTTCCCGAACGCCTGAAACCCGTTTCGCTGCGTCCGAGCCTGACGGACCTGGATCACGCGATCAACTACAACGAAATATACACGGAGCTAATGAACCTCAACCTCGCCGTGTATATCCCGACCAGCTACCTGCTTCCCAGCGCGGTGGACAAGTATGTTGATAAAAACGTCAACATCAACCAGGCCGGACGCGAGCGCGGCATACGCCGCTTGATGAGCATCAATCTCCTGAAACGGCTTGAAAGCTCGGTTTTTGCCTTCCGCCTGACGCTTGACCGGATCAAAGAGTTCATCGACCGTACCATCAGCGAGATAGACGCCTTCAAGGAGGGCGGCGCTTCGCTCATAGAGTCAGTGAAGTTGCCCGACGACAGCACTTTTGACGATGATGATCGTAACACCGACTTCTTCACCCTGGGCAAGAAGTTCAAAATCGACCTGGCTGATATGGATTACATCTCCTGGCGTCGGGAGTTGCAAAAGGACGCGGATACCCTTGGCTTGCTCGTTCTGATGGTAAAGGACATCACCCCGGCGCATGACAGCAAGCTGCAAACGCTGTTGCGCCTGGTTTCTGACAAAATCGAACGCCCGATTAACAGCGGCAACAAGAAAATCCTCATATTCTCCGCCTTCTCGGATACAGCCGAATACCTTTATGATGCGGTCAGCGCTTTTGTGAAAAAACGATTCGGGCTGGACACCGCGATGGTCACCGGCTCTGTGGACGGCAAAACGACAATCCCGAAGTTCAAGGCAACGCTCAATAACGTGCTGACCTGCTTTTCGCCCATTGCCAAAGACAAGCACCTGCTCATGCCGGACAACCTAGCGGAGATAAGCGTGCTGATCGGCACGGACTGTATCTCCGAAGGACAGAATTTGCAGGACTGCGACTTTTGCGTCAATTATGACATCCACTGGAACCCGGTGCGGATCATTCAGAGATTTGGGCGTATTGATCGTATCGGCAGCAAAAATGCCGCCATTCAACTGGTGAATTTCTGGCCGAATGTCACGCTGGATGAATACATCAACCTGAAAAGCCGCGTGGAAACCAGAATGCGGATTTCCGTGCTGACCGCCACCGGCGACGATGATCTGGTCAACGCTGAAGAAAAGGGCGACCTCGAATACCGCAAAGCCCAGCTTGAACGCCTGCAAAACGAGGTTGTGGACATAGAGGAGATGCAGAGCGGTATCTCCATCATGGACTTGGGGCTGAACGAGTTCCGGCTCGATCTGCTGGAGTACATCAAAACCAACGGCGACCTGGACAAAACCCCGTTCGGGCTGCACGCCGTTGTCCCCGCGTCCGGCGAATATCCGCCCGGCGTGGTGTTCGTGCTGAAAAACCGCACTAACGGCATAAACACAGATAACCGCAACCGGCTTCATCCTTTCTACATGGTGTACATCAGCGCTGACGGAAAAGTTATCCGTGACCATCTTGCACCGAAGGAGCTGCTCGATACGATGCGCCTGCTCTGCAAAGGCAAAAGTACGCCCTTGTCCGACTTGTGCCGGGCATTCAACGCGGAAACCAAAGACGGCAAGAACATGCGGAAATATTCAGCCCTGCTCGGCGAGGCGATCAGCTCCATCATCGACGTGAAAGCCGAAAGCGAACTTGACGGTTTCCTTGCAGGCGTTCAGGTCAGTTTTCTCTCTAACAAAATAAGTGGCCTGGATGATTTCGAGTTGATCTGTTTTTTAGTGGTGAGTGGCGAGTGACCAGTGGCGAGGGTTAATGGAGAGTGACGAGATATGGCGATTCAACACTATAAGGATTTGATTGTATGGCAAAAGGCAATGGACTTGGTCTGCCTTGTCTACGAGGCGACAAGAGCATTTCCAAAAGAAGAGCTTTACGGATTGACAAGCCAGATAAGACGCGCCGTCGTATCGGTGCCATCCAATATAGCTGAAGGCCAAGCAAGAAAATCAACCGCAGAGTTCAGGAATTTTTTGTCATTTGCGCGAGGATCAATGGCGGAAGTGGAAACCCAATTGATCCTCGCTAGACGCTTGAATTATCTGCAAGAAACTCAATTGCATGAAATAATGTCCATCCATGAGGAAGTGAACAAGATGCTTTCGACGCTGATGTCAAAATTAGTGGTTAGTGGCGAGAGGCCAGTGGCGAGGGGCGAGAGAGCTAGTAAACGGTCAGTCAACACTGGCCACTAACCACTCGCCACTGGTCACTAAGCCATGATTGGTTTGCCGAAAGCCACGGAAATGAACCGCCCTCTGCCCAAAAAGGCGATTTTCGACAGATTCAAGCCAAGTCCAGCCGACAGGCAGCGCTTTGACACGGAAATACGGCGGCTTGCCATAGTCAATGAGCTATCGCCCGCAACGACGAATATCGCGGCGGGCGAAAGCGTAGGCGTGTTTTATGTGGTGCTGGTGAGCTTGAAGGGCGCGGAGTGTGACAAAAAGAACCTGCTCCTGCTGGCAAAGCTGATTGACCAGAATATGCTGTTTGTCCTTGAGCATGAAGGCAGAGCACGACTGGCGGTTTGCCGTGCGGGCAAGGTTGTTCAGTCGGACTCAAAGCCATTGGAGGAATGGGACATACGGCTGACGGGCTTGAATCTTGACGCGGTATGGGAAAATATCATCACGCAAATCGGTAACGTGGAGATAGCCGAAGGGAGCACGCTCGACGAGCAGCTTGCCGCCGACGAGGAAAGGGGAAAGTTGTTGCGGCGGATTGAGCAGCTAGAGAAACAAGCGCGGAACGAGAAGCAGCCGAGGCGGAAATGGGAATTGGTGGAGGCAGTGCAAAAGTTGCAGAAGAAATTGGGGCATGTCGGATGAAAAAAGCGGAAAAAATAAAGATACTCGATGAATTGATAGAAAGATCTACTAATTTAACCTGTGCGGGTAAGGCAGCGTATACTTCTGTCATGCGCGAAACACTTTCTTTTGTCAGAAACGCTTTAGAGGAAAAAAGCGCATCTGACTGGGCAGAACGTATCAAAAAAATACCTTGGAGCTCATGCTCTGAACCAGAATATAGCATACATTCATGCAAGTCTGTAATAAATTCTCTTAATAGAATAATTCTATCAATAAAAAATGAAGTTGAATTATATGCAGTAGATGATAAAGACAAGTTGATTGCTTATGAAGATAGCCAGAGAGAAAAAATACCAATCATTTTTATTAGCCACAGTTCAGAAGATAAGACTTATGGGGATGCTTTAGAGAAATTCATTGTTGGTCTTGGTGTCAGAAATGACCAATTGATTTATACATCACATCCTTTGCATAAAATACCTCTTGGTGAAAAAATTTACGAATATTTACGAATAAATATTGATAAAGATGTATTTGTTATTTTTTTATTATCTGACAACTATTTTGATAGTCCTGCCTGTTTGAATGAAATGGGCGCTGCTTGGGTAAAAAGAAATGACTATACAATTATTTTTACTCCATCATTTGACTTAAATAATAAAAAATTCCAAAATTGTGCTATAGATACTAAAAAAATGGGAATAACACTCACAAGTGATAAACATTGTAAAGATAGTATGATTGAATTGAAGAATAAGATTATAAAAATATTCTCGCTTGATGTCGAAGAGAGAGATGCGATACACCTTCTTGATGCATTTATGGAGAAAATAACGGAGGTGAACAATGACTAAACTCCCACTCCGCACCTCTGACCTCACCGAGCGCAATTATGCCGCTCTTGCGGCGCTATTCCCCAATGCTGTCACGGAAACTATTGACGAAAACGGTATGGTTGTCCGAGCGATTGACGCCGATGTTCTCCGACAAGAAATCAATACGCACGTCGTTTCAGGAAAAGAGGAGCGCTACCAGTTTACCTGGCCGGACAAGAAAAAGGCTGTGCTGCTGGCGAACGCTCCTGTTGCAGCGACCTTGCGCCCATGCCGTGAGGAAAGCGTGGACTTCGACAACACGGAGAACCTCTACATAGAGGGCGACAACCTTGATGTGCTGAAGCTGCTACGGGAAACATACCTGAACCGTGTGAAGATGATTTACATTGATCCGCCATACAACACAGGTAACGACTTCATTTATGAGGATGATTTTGCTGAGGATGCAGGCGAATTTCTAGCGCGAGATGCTCAGTACGATGAAGACGGCAACCGTATGGTGCGGAACTTGGACAGCAACGGGCGCTTTCATACGGATTGGCTGAATATGATGTACCCGCGCCTGCGCGTGGCTGCGAACTTGTTGAGAGACGATGGAGCGTGCTTTATCAGCATTGATGATAACGAGGCACACAATCTGAGAAAAATTTGTGATGAGGTATTTGGAGAAGAAAACTTCATTGCTTGCCTAGTCTGGGAAAAGGGACGGAAAAATGATGCCCGCTTATTTTCTGTTGGGCATGAATACCTTCTTCTTTATGCAAAGAATTTGCATAGGTTGAGGGAAATGAAAACTGTCTGGCGTGAAGAGAAGCCAGGAGCAAAAGAAATTTGGGATAAATATATAGAGCTACGAAAAAAGTACGGCAAAGATAACTCGGAGATAGAACGAGATTTGCAGGCATGGTTCACTTCATTGCCAAACAAACATCCGTCAAAAAAATGGAGTAGATACAAGCGTATTGACGCCAACGGCCCTTGGCGTGATCGTGATATTTCCTGGCCTGGTGGAGGTGGCCCCCGATACGATGTTCTCCACCCCAAAACTGGTAAACCCTGCAAAGTGCCTGAGCGTGGATGGATATACTCCTCGCCAGATGAAATGCAGCGCCAAATTACCCTTGGTTTGGTGGAATTTAGGGCAGATGAAACAGAGCCTCCTTTTCGCAAGGCGCACATCCACCCTGTGCAAATGGATGAATACTTGAATGATAACTTTGATGATAAAGAAGATGCGGAAGGAGAGTTAGCAACCCAGGTACGAGGTAGCTATTTTTATAAACAATCCCAGGTTTCCATTAAATATTTTAGAACGTTAATGGGGGGTAAGCTATTTGATAACCCTAAAGATCATGCGGAACTCGCAAGACTTTTTAGATATGTTGGAGGAGATGCTTCTGATGCAATCATTTTAGACTTCTTCTCCGGTTCCGCCACAACCGCCCACGCCGTCATGCAACTGAACGCCGAAGACGGCGGCAAGCGCAAGTTCATCATGGTACAGCTTCCCGAAATCTGCGACGAAGGCAGCGAAGCGGCCAAAGCGGGCTACAAAAATATCTGCGAGATCGGCAAAGAACGTATACGCCGCGCCGGGGCGAAAATAAAAACCGACAACGCGGACAAAAAAGGCATAGAAAACCTCGATACCGGCTTCCGCGTCCTCAAGCTCGACAGCAGCAACATGAAGGACGTGTACTACAAGCCCCAGGATACAATCAGCGCGGGCGGCACATTCCAATTCAACCTTGACGGACTCATCGACAATATCAAGCCCGACCGCAGCTCCGAGGATTTGCTGTTTCAGGTCATGCTGGATTTAGGCGTCCCACTTTCAAGCAAAATCGAGCGGCGCAAAATCGGCGGCAAGGCGGTGTTCTCCGTCGCGGATAACTATCTCATGGCCTGTTTTGACCGCGTCACCGACGAAATCGTCACCGAAATCGCGAAAAGCAAACCCTATTATGCCGTCTTCCGTGACAGCAGCTTTGCCAGTGACGCGACCCTGACGAACTTCGAGCAGATTTTCAAGACCTACAGCCCCACGACAAAAAGACGGGTGCTGTGATGGAAAAACCGAATCAAAAATCAATAGCGGGCGGATTTCAAAATGAACCAATGGTTTCCGCCGAACCTGATTCGGAAGTTTACGAAGCTATACGCGCCGCTCTGACCGAGGCGCGGACAAAGGTTTTCGTCGCCGTCAACACGGCGATGGTCGGGGTTTATTGGGAAATCGGGCGACAAATCACCGAAGCTGTGGGGGAACGCGCCGAGTATGGCCGCCACTTGCTGGTGTATCTGTCGAAGCGGTTGACCTCGGAATTCGGCAAAGGGTTTACGGTGCGCAACTTACAGCAAATGCGAAAGTTCTACACGACATTCCCAAATGCGCACGCGGTGCGTGCGCATTTGACATGGACGCATTACCGCCTGTTGATGCGAGTCGATGAACCGAATCGCCGTCAGTTTTATCTGACCGAAAGCGTAAGTTCCGGCTGGACTTCGCGCCAACTGGAGCGACAGATCAACTCGTTTTACTACGAACGCCTGCTTGCCACGCAAAAAGAATACCGCTCCGAAATCTCAACCGAGATTTTTCAACTTGAGCCGAAAAAAGACGCCGACTATCTCCTGAAGGACCCGTACATTTTGGAGTTCCTTGACCTGAAAGAGAGCGTCAAATACAGCGAAAGCGATCTGGAACAAGCCCTGATTGACAAGCTGCAAGAATTTTTGCTTGAACTTGGCAAGGGATTTTCGTTTGTCGCCCGTCAAAAACGGATTACGACCGACCACGGCGAGCATTACTACATCGACCTTGTTTTCTATAACTACATTCTCAAATGTTTCGTCGTGATCGACCTCAAAACGGGCAAGCTGACCTATCAAGATATTGGACAGATTGATTTTTACGTCCGGCTTTTTGACGACAAGCTGAAACAGTCGGATGATAACCCGACCATCGGAATCATTCTTTGTGCCGACAAGGACGAGAGCATGGTGAAATACTCCGTGCTTGCCGACAACGAAAATCTCTTTGCCTCGAAGTACAGGGCATATCTGCCGACCGAAGAGGAACTCAAAGCGGAGTTACAGCGCGAGCGCATACTCATTGAGCGTCGGATTGCGGAAGACGGAGACGGCGCGAAATGAAGAATTTGGCAAGGGATTCACGGAACGAAATTTGCGGGCAATGCGTCAATTTTATGAGACTTGAGGACACAAAATGCGGCCAACCAGGGAACAACTGATAGCACGGGGGGAACTGCCAGCATGGGTGACGGCCAGCCAGTGGCGGCTGGTGCCGGACGTCCAGTGGTGGAAGGACAGCGAAGCCCGAGCGGAATACTTGAGGCAATTACCACCGGTTTCAAGCGACGAGTTCCGGGCGCGGATAGCACGGAACAAGGAGAGGTTGCGGGCCATGGGCGAGATGTAGTTTTTGACCAGGACCATTTTGATAATGTTATTTCCAATTCGGCACGCAGTGCGTGCGCATTTGGCCTGGACGCATTACCGCCTGTTGATGCGGGTCGATGAAAAGGTGCTGTAATGGCAAGCAAAATATCAATCCGCTTCTTCGACGACAGGGAAGTCCGCGCCGTTTGGGATGATGAACGCTCCAAATGGTGGTTCTCGGTTGTCGATATTGTCGGCGTGTTGCGCGACGAGAGCGATTACGAAAGAAACCGAAATTATTGGAAGTACCTGAAAGCAAAGCTCAAACGCGAAAACAACCAACTGGGTAGTGTGACTACCCAGTTCAAATTCACCGCGCCCGACGGCAAGAAACGCGCCGCTAACGTCCTTGATTATGACGGTATAATCGAGCTTGCGAAAAACTTTCCAAGCAAGAAAGCAAACCGCTTTATCGAATGGTTCACATACAGCGACGAGACGATTGACGGCAGGAGCAAGTCAAAGGCATACGCCCTTTTTGACAGCTCGTTGCTCGACACCATAGAAGTCGGCACCGTCAAAGGATTGCAGCAGATTCACGGCTATCTGTTCGGCGGGCTTTATGACTTCGCCGGGCAAATCAGGACGCTGAATATCGCCAAGGGCGGCTTCCAGTTCGCTATGGCGCGGTTCCTGCCAGAAGCGCTGAAAACCATCGAGCAAATGCCAGAAAGCACTTTTGACGAAATCGTGGATAAATATGTCGAAATGAACGTCGCCCATCCATTCATTGAGGGCAATGGCAGAAGTACGCGCATTTGGCTTGACCTGATGTTGAAGAAGAGCCTGAGCCGGTGCGTCGATTGGAGTAAGATCAACAAAAAAGACTATCTGGGCGCGATGGAAAAGAGCGTCGTAAACTCCACGCGGCTCAAAACCCTGCTCTCGTCGGCATTGACGGACAAGATCAACGACCGTGAGATGTTCATGAAAGGCGTGGATTACTCTTACTACTACGAGCAGGAAGACGATATTTCGAGAGACGAAGGCGGCGAATGAAATTCACCTTCAAAATACAACCGTTCCAGACCGAGGCCGTGGACGCGGTACTTCGCGCCTTCAACGGCCAGCCGAAACAGGATCGCCTGAGCTATCGCCGCGATGTCGGCAAGTACGAAAAGCTGGCCTCACCGCAAATGCCGCTGCCAATGATGTCAGCAACTACAGAAGACGATGATGAAAACGACACCGGCTACCGCAACGCGGCGGTCGATCTTGCCGATGATCAGCTTCTGAAAAATATCCGCGAAATTCAGACGGCGAACAACATCAAACTCTCGCCGAAATTAGCCGAGGCGCTCGGCGCGGTCAGCCTGGACGTGGAGATGGAGACCGGCACGGGCAAAACCTATGTCTACATCAAGACCATGTTCGAGCTGCACCAGCGCTATGGCTGGAGCAAATACATTGTGGTGGTGCCGTCCGTCGCCATCCGCGAAGGGGTGAAAAAATCCTTCGAGGTGACCCAGGAACACTTCATGGAACTGTACGGCATCAAAGCCCGGTTCTTTGTCTACAATTCCTCAAATCTGCATCAGCTTGACGAGTTTTCCAGCGGCTTCGGCATCAACGTTATGATCATCAATATTCAGGCATTTGCCACCAGCCTGAAAGAGGACGGACGCAGCAAGGAAGCGCGGATCATCTACTCCAAACGCGACGAGTTCGGTTCCCGCCGCCCCATTGATGTGATCAAGGCGAATCGCCCGATTATCATCCTCGACGAGCCGCAAAAAATGAGCGGCGCGGCAACGCAGAACGCGCTGAAAAATAACTTCAACCCCTTATTTTCGCTGAATTACTCCGCCACCCATAAAACCTCGCACAACCTGATTTATGTGCTTGACGCCCTGGACGCCTTCAAAAAGAAGCTCGTCAAGAAAATCGAGGTCAAGGGTTTTGAAATAAAAAACCTGCGCGGTACGGATTGCTATCTTTATCTTGCGGAAATCGCCCTTGACCGTAAAAAGCCGCCCCGTGCCCGCCTGGAGTTTGAGGTAAAGCACAAAAGCGGCATCAAGCGGGAGGTGCGCCTCTTTGGTGAGGGTGACAGCCTGTATGCCGCGTCGAACGAACTGGAACAGTATAAAGGCATATCTGTAGCGAGTGTTGACCCGTTTCGGGGCGTGGTGACTTTTTCGGGCGGCGAAACCCTGACAGCGGGCGCGGCTTGCGGCAACGTCAACGAGCATGACATCCGCCGCATTCAGATTCGGGAAACCATACACTCGCACTTTGACAAAGAGGAAGCGCTGTTCCACCAGGGTATAAAGTGTCTGTCGCTGTTCTTTATCGACGAGGTGGCGAAGTACCGTCAATACGGGGAGGACGGTGCGGAGCTGCTGGGTGAATATGGCAAAATGTTCGAGCAGGAGTACAACGACGCGCTGAACGAGCGCCGGACGCTGTTTCCGACCGACTATCAGGAATACTTGCGGAAGATTGAAGTCCACTCAACCCATCGCGGCTATTTTTCCATCGACAAGCACGGGCATTCCGTCAATAGCGTCATCAAGCGCGGCAGCGAATTTTCCGACGACATCTCGGCCTATGACCTGATTTTGAAAAACAAAGAGCGCTTGTTGTCGTTTGAAGAGCCGACGCGCTTTATTTTCTCGCACTCGGCACTCCGTGAGGGCTGGGATAATCCGAATGTCTTCCAGATTTGTACGCTCAAGCACTCGGATAGCGCCACAGCCAAACGCCAGGAAGTCGGGCGCGGCCTACGCCTGTGCGTCAACCAGTCCGGCGACAGGCAGGATATGGATGTGTGCGGCGAAACGCTCGTCCATGATGTCAATAAACTTACGGTCATTGCCAGTGAAAGTTACGCGGGGTTCGTCGCCGACTTGCAGAGCAAAATCCGTGAGGATTTGTACGAGCGCCCGACAAAGGCAAGCATAGAGTATTTCACCAATACGCCCTTCATGGTCAACGGAGAGTCTCATACGCTTACCACCCAGGAGGCGACAGCGGTTTATAACTATCTGGTCAGGAACAACTACGTTGACGACAACGGCGAGATAACCCCCGAATACCGCGACGCGGTGGAAAACGGGCAACTTGTTCCACTGAAAAGTGACCTTGCTCCCTTGGCTGACGGAATACACACCCTGGTGCAGTCAATCTTTGATCCGAGCGTTCTGGACAATTTGGTTGCGAACGGGCACGAAACCAAGATCAGCGACAACCCGCTCAACGACAACTTCTATAAACAAGAGTTTCAGGACTTGTGGAAGGCCATCAACGGGCGCTATGCCTACACGGTGGAGTTTGACAGCCCTGAGCTGATAGAAAAATCCATTGCCGCGCTCAACGCCGGACTGCGTGTCGCCAAGCTCCAGTATACTTTGACCGAGGGCGTTCAAACCGGGGCGGAATTTGACGTATCCCGCACGCAAACGCGGACGCTGAAACACGCGGAAGGCAGCTCCGTGCTCTACGACCTCGTTGGCAAAATCGCCGAGGGAACAACGTTGACCCGCCGTACCGTAGCCGCCATCCTCAAGGGGCTTACCCAAGAAAAGCTGTACATGTTCCGGCTCAACCCGGAGGAGTTCATTCAGCGGGTTGTCGAAGAAATCGACCGGCAGAAGGCGGCGGTGGTCGTGGAGCATATCTCTTATCAGCCGAGCGCTGAGCAACCTTATGCGCAAGACATATTCAACATGAGCAAGTCTTCGCAAGAATACGCAAAGGCATTCAAGGCGAAAAAGGCAATTCAGGATTATGTGTTCACGGACGGTACGGCTGAGGAAAGCGTGGAGCGAAGATTTGTAAAAGACGTGGATGCCGCCGACGAAGTGGTTGTGTACGCCAAATTGCCGCGAGGTCCGAAGGGGTTTTACATACCCACACCTGTGGGCAATTATTCGCCGGACTGGGCGATAGCGTTCAAGCGCGGCACGGTGAAGCACATTTTTTTTATAGCGGAAACAAAAGGCTCGCTGGACAGCATGGAGACACGCCCGATTGAACAGGCAAAAATCTCATGCGCCAAGAAGCTGTTTAATGAAATCTCTACCACGGGTGTTAAATATCACGATGTTGAGAGTTATAAAAATTTGCTCGATATTATGCAGACATTGTAGGTCAAACACATTGTATTGAATAAACAGCCGCTCAATAAGAACAGGATTGACTCTCATAATCATGCCCAGCCCGAATAAAAAAGTCCTGCATGCTTACCTGACGCCGGAGGAGTATGAGCAGATAGTGGCCATGGCCAGGCAGGCCGGGGTGTCCCTATCGACTTTCGTCAAGCGGGTTTGCCTGGGGCAAGGCTTGCGTTCAAAAGCTGACCAGCAGGCGGTTATGGCCTTACTTAAAGCGCAAGCCGACTTGGGCAGGCTGGGCGGATTATTTAAAATGGGGCTTTCTGACGGCAGTGCTGGGAGAATGGCCGCTGAGTTTCGGTCTGTTTTACGGCAGATCGAAAAGAGCCAGGCGCAGGTAGTGAAAGACTGCCGGGACGTGGTGGCTTCTTTGAAGGGCCGGTCATGATTGCCAAACGGATTCTGAGGATATCCGGCCAGGACAATGCCCGCGCTTTGGGACAGTACATTGCCGACGCCAGCCACGAGGGCGAGAAATGCCTGCTGTCCTGGCATGAGGGCTGCCTGGCTCCGGATTATGACTTGGCGCTTGCCGAGATTGAGGCGACCCAAGCCATGAACACGCGCTGCCAGCGCGACAAGACCTATCATCTCATGGTCAGTTTCCGGCCGGAAGACGAGGCCAAACTGACACCGGAAGCCTTTCAGGACATTGATCGGGCCATGGCTGAGGCCCTGGGCCTTTCCGAACATCAGCGGGTTTGTGGTGTCCACAAGAACACCAACAACCTACACCTGCACGTTGCCTACAATCTGATCCGGCCGGATCAATTCACCATCAATGAACCGTATTATGATTTCTTCAAACTGTCCAAGGTCTGCCGGGCCATGGAAGAAAAATTTGGCCTGGAGATCGACAAGGGCATAGAGGCGACGAAAGACAAACAGCTCAACCAGCGGGCCGCCGCGATGGAGGCCCATTCCGGCGAGCAGTCTTTCCAGTCTTTTGTTTTGGATCAGAAAGATCAGATCACCAGCGAGGTGATGAAGGCCACAACCTGGCAAGAGGCACACCAGGCCCTGTCCAGTTATGGTATCGGGATCAAGGAACAGGGCAATGGTCTTGCCTTGGTGAATCTCCAGGGCAAAGAGACGATGAAGGCAAGCGCCTTGGATAGGTCGCTGTCCAAGGCCAAGCTGGTTGCCCGGTTCGGCGCGTATGCCCAACCGGAACCAGGGATTCACTCTGGTCAGGAGGCCTATACCCGGAAACCGATACAGCCGAGGTCTCTGGAGCGGGACCAGCTTTACAAGGATTATCAGGCGGCCATCCAGGAGAAAATCTCCAAGGTTGATATAGAAAAAGAGCGCGGCCAAGCCGAAGTCGCAAAAATATATGCGCAGTGGGACAGGGCCAAGGGGATACTGAGGAAGGAAACGTTTTCCCGAAAGAGTTTAGCCACACGCCTTGACCTGTTGCGGACACGGCAGATGGAAGCCTTGGCCAAGGCCCGGCTTGAGCACCGGGAGCGTCTGACGGCCGTCAAAACGGAATATCCCTGGCACAACTGGAACGGCTACTTAAAGCATCAGGCGGAACAGCACGGCAACAAGGTAGCCCTGGAGGTCTTACGGTCCCGGCCGGAATCCGCACCAACCAAGACCGGGCCAAATCTGGATAGCTACCTGCTGGAGCAGGCGCGGGAGAATTTGAAGGCAGCCAAAAGGGCAAAGGAAATGGCGCAGGCCTCGCCCAATGCCAGCCGCCGTAAGGCTATGAGCGCCATCAACCGCATGAGTCTGTTGGCCATCCAAGAGCAACTGCGGATCAAGGCGGGTATTGAGCAAAGCCCAATGTTTGCCGGATACCGGCAGGCCATCGACAACCGGGGCGTGGTGATCTTCACCTTAGCTGGCGGCGGCACGATCCGGGATACCGGGAAGAAGCTACATTTTTCACCCGGCGAGGCCACGCGGGAGGCGGCCATGCGCTATGCCCTGGCCAAGTTCGGCAAGGCTCTGGATGTGAAAGGTAATACTATAGAAAGGAAGAATAATGGACGAAGAACGGAAGGCGATAAGCCCCACCTTGGCATCTTTAGAGAATCCGCCAGA
>Ga0123357_10005759_pt1 | contig 14924 bp, 10 predicted proteins | sample TergutEmb28metaG_FD_89873 | JGI IMG/M metagenome (GOLD analysis project Ga0123357, IMG submission 89873) | Embiratermes neotenicus P4 segment gut microbial communities from Petit-Saut dam, French Guiana - Emb289 P4 | ecosystem: Host-associated > Arthropoda: Insects > Digestive system > Gut ...
GACCGAAACATGTAGGAGGTTTAGAAAATTTAAACGAAGTCTTATGTTTTAAATTATCTTATGTAAATAAATATTTTAATAACATAAAACAGTGCAAGTAGTTGGCCCACATTTATAATTTATTTATATATTTATCTCTAATTTATTACCATCAGTATCAGATAATACATAATTATTCTTATTGAGATGGCTGGAATAAAGTGTTAAGGAGAAGTACTAGCGTGTTGTTAAGTCAGAAAAGTTTAACTGAGGTAGCACAATTCAGTTGCGGCACACAATTGCATGTAGAATTGTACCGTTACAATCGATAATAACCATCGAACGAAAACTTATGTATATTTATAGTACACACTCGTGGTTACGTGCTTCGACGTAATACGTCACCATCAACTCACTTCTGGTCATACATAACATAACAGGCTGGCACGGTGTTATACAGAAAACATGTGTCATTCTAAAGGGTTATAAGTTGTGATTAAACATAATATCCCCGTAAGCATATTCAACCTATTGAAACTGAAGCAATAGAGTAACTTTAAAAATTTTCATTCGTTGAGAAATCCTCAGCTCTGTCACACGTCGCAGGACGCCCTCGCTCAACCTGTTAACAGCCTGCCGAAACCTAAGAGAAATGAGAACAAACTAAACCTTACATATGCGTGTGTCTCACTCTACTGTAGCATCAGAGCACTTACGAAGTGTAACATTAGAACTATCTGAAAATGTAGTATGAAATCAAGAGCGACGAAAAATACTTCTGCAGTTACAGTGAAGCCAACACTCAATTTTTAATGTAAAAATGATTGTAAGGTTGTGAGCTGTTGTAGAACAATGTTGCAACCTTAGCATCACTAAATTTTTGCAGTTTACAAAATTAGCATTCGCATTTCACTTTGTCGTTATTGAGAGCGTCGTGCAAGCCCCGTTACTGTTATTTTTACACGACTAAATTGTTTGACGATCATGAACTTTTCTCCAACAGAAGATCTGAGTATTTATAAGTAAATTTATTGCAGACTTCTTTATGGTTACATCGATTCATACATAATTTAGAATAACACAGTACGTGATTAAACAAGCAGGGGTATTAGAGTTCTTCAGAAGTTTCAATTACGAAACTGAAAATCTGAAACTTTCGGTTTATAGTGAGCTACATGTTAATATGTTAGACGAAATGATATCAATTCAATGCATGGTACCCTCAGAACTTAATTTGTTTACGTGCAGGTTTCGGCCACCCAAAAAATAGGACCGACATGAATAATAACCGAAATGTTATTCCTGGTCGAACCCAATTAAGTAAAGACATGTTTAATGAAGAGTGAGGGTCGTTCAGTCGAATCCTGTAAACTCTTGAATTCTTCGGTTACAGCATCACCCATCTATCCGTAAAGTGTCTGCCTCTAAACAACATGTCCCGGCATGGAGCCACGGTCATGAATGAAGCCTGGGGCAATACATTCTTCCAATGAAGAAAAACAAAAGCGATAAATTAAATTACGAAATTAGTCAAGCCTCGTTCAACACGATGCCTTATCCCATGCTAAACAAAAAGTGCATCATGAGGTACTGATTTGAAGGACAAACCGCGGACGTATCGCTAAGTTTGCGCCGAAGGAGGGGTCTCAACACGAAGTCCGTGAAATTCACGCTTTAAATGAGAACAACCGTGCAACATTTTAAGCCTAAGTACCAGTATTAAGTTCAGACAGGAATACGGGTTACGACTTCGGTAGCAATATTCCAGGATCGAAGCTGTAACATGATTCGTCTGTTAGATCTAAGTGCAACAAACTCGTGTATGTGTGGAGTTTGCATGTTAGAGGAGGGGAGGGGACTTGTGTGAATGAGTGAGAGAGAGCAGGAAACTCGCCTTAAGCTAACACGTTAGCTAATCCATGTTTACCTAACCAACATCAAACAAAGTAACGAAGTTAGGAGTGCACCAGCCCAAAAGCTGGCCGGCTTTAAACTCAACCTACCATTCCTCTGTCACGAAGCATTTAGCTCCCAAGTTAGTGGCTGTCCATAATCTTCTCCCCTTCCACATCAACGAATCCTTAATACGAACCTGAAACCCCTCAAACAGTTACGAAATGAGCGGCTGACATAATTTGTGCTTCCGTCTCAGAACTATCTTTCGACTATTCGTCTGTTCAGTTCTTTAATTTTACATTCTCTTTCGCTTTCAAACAGCATCAAACTGACTCTGTACACTGACAACAGACACTATTTCACAAACAGCCTAAAGGCGGGGTCTATTTAAAATGGATCTCTGTACCACGTTTGGAACTCATTAAAATGCAGCAAACCTTGTCCATCTCTCGCAACGTCACCATGATGCAACGATGCAATTTAAAAGGTTCCATTTACACAATTAACCGAAACGAAGTTGGGATCTATTATATTGGAGCTGGAATTGCTAGTGTCAACATACGTCGTGTGTAACCGTCCTGCAGGCTGGCGATTTGTGGCAATGCATCAACGACTTGAACAACAACCCGTCGACATTCTGCCACTGAAGGCTAGAAAAATATTTCACGATAATCAAACTAAATTTTAATGGACTGATATCAAAGTTTTCTCACTCCGTTATAAAATAAAGATATATTCAATTTTAAAAGAAAATAATAACATTATATTCCCAATTTCCAATTTGAAGTATTTTTCCCACGACGGACACAAACATGCGCACAACAGCTCATTCCATGCGATTCAGAGTGCGCTGTAACAACATAGCATCAAGTCACTTTTTATGGGTCTACATTCTTTCCAAATCAGGATTTGTAAAAATGATATTCAACCTAAAACAGAGCATCAAAGAATTAAATTCTGGTGCAAGAAAACGCAAAAATGCTGCGAGTAAGGTAGGAGAAAGTATTTTTTCTAGGTGTGGAAAAGAATATGGCTGACAACAGAACGTAGCTAACATCTTTTTACTAAAGATTGTGTAAAATTCGCCGGTGATTAAAGTTTTACGTATTTGTATTATATATTTTAGGGAAAACAATTGATGTTAAGTCAGCAATTACGTAACATGAAAGATGGTACAAGTATCGATTTAGTATTCTACTTATTAAACATGTTTTCAGAAAGGAACGGGATATTACCGCTTCGTCTTTACAGCACCCTTATACAGTGTGTTCACAGAACACTACAGCAGGTACTAGGCAAGTGTCAATAATCACATTCTTTGGACATTAAAACGACTAGACTGTAGCGTAGTTAAACAAGATCAGCGTGACGCCCAGCGTTGACGACTTCATTCGATTCCGAGTTAGACTATAACCTGTCATGGTGGCTTCTTGATTCAGTAACTTTCACACCCTTCTGCCAGAACAGCGTTTAGTGCCAAGGAACTGGAATTCCAGCAAACTAGAGTACTCCTAATTTAAAGCTTTCAAACTCGTACAATTTAAACAATGTGAATTTTTTGAACGTGAGCAAAAATGCGACGTTTTTCTGGTGTTTTGAGAAGAAAATGTTATCTCCATCTTTAAGTTAAAATTGATCAAATTTTGCATAGCTCTTCAAAACAACACACTTTGATAACAACCTCCTGGCTGCTGAACACCAGGACATCGTAAAAGAGTTCGTTTGCAGATTCATTTTGTTTGGATGCACATAAACCAAATCGTTACGCAAGATTCAGAGAATCGAAGTGTCCTAGAAGAAAAATCTTTAGATTGCTTGACCCTGACGTTTAAGACATTATGTTTCCGCAAGAAGCTTCTTGGACTGATTAACTCTAAAGAACATTCGAACGTGTTAAGAACATTCGAAAACGTTTATTCAGTACGCAGACCTGTACGATTTTTCGAAAGGTCAGCACCTCTTTACCAATCAACACGGATTCACATCCTAGGCGAAATGACTCTTCAACAACACAGCTGTGAGAACCTCTAATGTCGCACTATTTGTTTTCTCTTCAAGATCGAATATTTCTGTCACAAAAATTAAGGTAAGTATGAAGAATTACCTTCTACACGCACGTACGCACACACACACCTAGCGTCAGTAAATTTATGTATCGCGGAACAGCGTGTCATTTCTCAAATGTTTGCGAACGTATTATTAAAATCTCCTTGGCTTAGTACCCCCTCACTTGACCCGATGGCTGCAACAAACTCTCTGACTGGTTGACATGAATTATACATGGTATTGCGCTCAGGGGATAAATGAATGGCTGCAGTAATTGGTTAGGGCGAGATGACTGGCGGCCGAAAGGTAACTAACACAATTAAAGCTAACTCCAGTGCACTGCAACGTTGCATGTACGTCGCGGGTGGTGGTTAGATGCCGAGTGCTTGGACTTGCTGGGTCTCAAAGCGCCAAGAGCACTCCGAATCGCATAATTATATGGACAAAGTTTACGGGGATCTGTGAACAGCAACAAACCTTAGGGACGTACGAAAGAACCATTTACGGTTTCGGTCTGTTTCACGTAGGGTTGAACAACCCGTCTCCCATGACGCAACAAAATGATCACATTCAACGTAGTAAATTTGACTAGCTTTCGAATCCATTCTTAAGACATTCATGAAGTTGGTATCCCAAATACACTACATATTAAACTTACACTGTTTTCAGCTCAAGGCCAGCGAACGCATAAGCAGACGGACTTATACCTACACACGCGCGCACACACGTACGTACTCAGAATTAGATCGTGGCAAGTTACTTGAATGTCCCAATCGGACAACGCACGTATTTCAGGCAAATACTTTCTAAGGCCTCTACTGGTTTGCTTCACTGCGCAAAAACCCAGAAGAGCGAAGATCGCAGCTGCACCACGGCGACAGCCTGAAGTCTCGCAAGTACTTTACAAATTTGTCCAGAATTTTTCTAAGTTATTTGGTTGTGAATTTATGCAAGCTTACAGAACAACAAAGTGGATACAAGGCAGCTAAAACAGTTGTATGAAGCATTCATGAGCAGAAGGCTAGATATGTCTCACCAGGCCAATCAACATGCATGGCAAAATAATCGATACTCCTCACTTAACATAAGATAATCAGTAGTGTAGAAGCCAGATTTGTGGTACGGTCTACACGACACTTTCACAAAATAACCACAATCCAGTACTTCATCGTGTACAGGGTTTACACATATCCATATTACATTGCATTCCATATGCGGCCAAGTCTTTATACTATGCGTATATTCGTTACGTCTATCTGTACACACACACACACACACACACACACAATGTATAAGAGTATCTTCAGTTCATTATCTATACACTGAAAGTAACATATTAAAATAAGCAATTAAAGAAATAATTCCCTTAGACGCTTCCAAAGTGAAGTGTCCTGAGCTGTTTTCTCTTCAGCTACCAGAAGCTAGCAACAGGCCATATGTGGCCTTTCGAATGCCTACAGGTTGTGCACCTCTGCAACACGTAAACAAGGCAAGAACCACAAAGCACTCACTCGGAAGTACAGAACATTACCACTTGTTAGAGATATCCCATTTGAGCACTAATTTAAATTTAACACTAAACATGGCAGTGGTTTACCGCAGGTTTACAATTATAGCCACGCAGGGAGTAATAGTTGAGCCCCAGTGTACTTCGGGGGCATGAGTTAAAGCGATATTATCTTGAAAAAAGCGGGACAGGATATGGCTATACGAACATGAAATGCTGGTTCCTAGAATGTCACAGTCATCCGGGTACGCATAGAAATACTGAATTATTTGCAGAGTAATGAGGTCCAAATTTGACGTTCATAGGGCCGTGCATAGTACTTTTATTCCTATAGTAAAACCAACCAGATACACCAATGTATCAAATTTATTTTATTTTGGAATGACACTCTATGTGTTTCGGACGGTCTTTCCGTCCATCATCAGAGTACATGACTGTACATACAGGAGAAGGCATTTGTCAAACAGATACTGCTGTCTGCTTGCTAGCAAGCAGACAGCAGTATCTGTTGCTGTATGTACAGTCTGCTAGCAAGCAGAGAGCAGTATTTGTTTGTCAAATGTTTGTTGCTGTATGTACAGTCTTAAACTCCTGATGATGGAAGGGAAGACCGTCCGAAACATGTAGAGTGTCTTTCTAAGATAAATAAATTTGATACACTGGTGCATCTGGCTGGTTTTACTATAGGAATAAGGAAGTTCACTCTTCATACGCTCTTTGCACACAGTAAGAACTTCCACATTCTGAACAGTACTGGTGAATGTCAGGATCGCAGACGAAACTTGTCGAAAACTACCGAAAGGACGACACATACCTGACCAGACACACGTGATGTGACGTAACAATAACCATTCCTTTATTTATTCATTTACACATATACAGTATGGTGTAGTGTACATTACGTTCAGCAAGTAGTGAACGTCACGATCCAACCGCTCCGAACGCTTTGCAATCAAACATCTGCGTCTGCGGGAGATCCATCTAACCACATATTCCCCATTTGTGTAGCCTATAGCCTGTACTACCGATACATGCACGGTTGGAAATTGTGTACGACCGTTTATAAAAGAAAGAACGGGATGTATTTAATGGGACATTTCCATTCTCTGATTCCCGTTTGAACATATGCGTGTGTGTATGAGCTTATCATGAATACGAATATATGAGTTATTTACGTGGTATCCTGTTTTAATTAGATCACTCTTTATGTTCCTCTTGGAGTATATATACTTTCCGAGTTAAGGTTATCTACTTATGACAGTTGATTGAGACTGGATGAAAAAACTAAGAACACACTATGAAGTTGAAGATGACACAGAAATATATATATACACACACACACCCACACACACACACACACACGCATATATATATACCCCAGCCCGGTGTCCCAACTTACATTAATATTGCGAACATTCGGTCATTATATAACCGGAAGTAGCGAAGGTTATGGTTTTTCTAGTAAGGATGGACAGAAAAAGAAATAATTAAAATGCAAGTAAAAACTTTAAAACAACGCATATTCGGGTCATTGTCTACTTTCAACGTTTTGTTCAGTAACCTGTACTGATATGCCACATGGCCTGTCGTTCTGTGAAAAGAGTAAAAATGAGATTACGCCTATGAAGGAGGATATTGTAATATGTGGGAGATTTAAGTAGAAAGCCAAGAAATTCGCGTCTTGATTAATTTTAAACGCTATCATTTATATCTACATTTGGATAATAAAAATAAAAAATACCATTTACCTAACAAGAAGAAGAAACGGAAAAATCGATAATCGCGTTTAATTTATTTAGATATGCCATATATTTCGGGGAGTAGTTTACCTCCGAATTGTTTTCTTGATATTGTCTTTTGTTTTGTATGGGTATGGAACTTGGTCATGACATTGCGGGAGGAAAGGAAGATAAGAGTGTTTGAGAACATGGTGCTGAGGAGAATATTTGGACCTAGGGGGGAGGAGGTAACGGGGGAATGGAGAAGATTGCATAACTAAGACCTAAATGATTTGTACTCCTCACCCAATATTTTGCGAGTGATAAAACCGAGAAGAAAGAGATGGACTGGGCATGTGGCGCGTATGGGTGAGGAGAGGGTGTGTATAGGGTATTGCTGGGGAAACCGGAGGGAAGGAGACCACTGGGGAGACCTAGGCGTAGATGGATGGATAATATTATGATGGATCTCCAGGAGGTGGGATGTGGGTATATGGACTGGATTGGGTTGTTCCAGGATAGAGACAGATGGCGGACGCTTGTGAGTGCGGTAATGAACCTTCGGGTTCCGTGAAATGCGGGGAATTTCTTGACTAGCTGCAAACCAGTTAGCTTCTCAAGGAGGACTCTGCACCATGGGGTGAGTAAGTAAGTATGCCATACATTTGTGTAGTTAGGTTTTAAGACGCCCTAATATGTGGAAAGTAATCTGGAAGTATATTACCCGAAATCGACTGCTAAGTAGTGTCCTCGCACTGATTAAATCTAAGACATTTATTTGCATGAAAAATTGATACCTTCTCTGACATTCGGTGTTAGCCAAAACTGAGGCTCACCACTCATACAGCATCCATAATTTATTACAAAGAGCACTCGAATACTGCAACCTTTAGCACACTCCTTAAATTATTAAAAATGTAATGTCGTACAGGACAATCATCACACAATACTCCAGAAGTGTTGTTACAATAAAATATCCATTTCTCAAAACATTGAACTTCCTATGTAATTCACGACCTGAAATCGAAACATGAATACTGCGCAGGAATGAAATATGTACCTTTTCAGATCAAAAGTGAAGTCACAAAGAAAGAGAGACTCCATCATAAAACATGTTTTTGGGAACAAATATGCATAGAATGTATCAAAATATAACATGTAAATTCTTCGGTTGACAGAGCAGTTATTGGACTAAACTCCTTCTCCACCTGACTTCAAGGCACTGGAATAATCACAACGTATGTTTAGTGGCACGAGAAATAAAAGAGTGAGAAAGAAATTAAAATTGTACATTGTTTTAATAAACCTTAAACCCAAACAGTATTTTCACTTCTTCATTCATTCGTATTCAGCCTTGAAGGCCGGGCTTGGCAGGAACCAGAGCCCAGTCATGTGAACAGTATGGCTCTGGCACACTGCATCCTGGGCAAGTTCTTGGGGGTAGTTTGCCATTGTTTTCCCCCGCCTTTAGACGTTCCTACTTTAACCGCCAGGTGCCTCCGTCCGAAAAGACGCGAGAGATCCTAGATTCCTCCGAAGGAAGGCGTGCTGAGGATTTTTTTCGCCCTAAAAATCCGACGGCTTCGGCTGGGTTTGAGCCCGCAAACTTGGGTACTAAAGGCCAGCACACTACCCCTAGACCACCGAAGCCGTTATTTTCTCTTCTATGTCTTCTCAAAGCCACCTTCAATTCGGAGACATATGTGATTATTTGTATCATTTGGACATGTGTGATTAGACTGAGTAGATATCTTACAACAGTTTATGAATCTATTCTGAAGATGGAGGCAGAATATCTCTTCTATATCTTGGCAACAGCTTATCAGACTACAGGACGTCATAATCCAGGCATCACAACATGAATCCAACTAGAGAAGTCAAATACTATGTACGCCGATTACTCTTATAGTCTAGACTAATTTTATTTTGAATTTTTGTTTAACAGACAGTGTTTCAGCAATTTAATGCACAGGTCAAAAGGTAAATCTCCTGTATCCAAACTGACTGTAGGAAAAACGAATTTCCTCATTTTTCTGGGAATAGTTAAAACAGAAAGTAAGTATGAAAGTAACCTTTACTCCCAATCGATTTATAAATCTCCTTAAGTTCAAACCTTACTACACCTGTGATTAAGCACAAAGACATTCTGTTGCAAACCTACATTATGTCTATCAGAAAGAAGGCATATTGTTAAAGTGTTTCGTTCACAGATCTACCTGGGCCAGGTTAAAGTCGGGTCCAATGCCAGCATAGGCTATCGATTAACATCAAAACGTTTAAGAAACTGACAGACGAACAATGATGCCTTTGACCACTCTCAAACTGCCATCATCTCCACTCCATAAGCCGAAAAGCCTTCTGTTGTTCATTGTTCAACTTCCTACGTTCATTAGCGTCAACTCGCGCTAGCGAATTAATAGGCTGCTACTTCTCTGTTGTGTTTCAGCCATGTGCTTACTCCATTACGGCCCACCACAGGCTTCATAGCACCACCTGTTTCATACTACCCTTAACTTTAAGGCCCTGGAAATAATTCTGACACTGAAGAGCACACACACAGAACACCATCCTACTCCTGTTGACACTCGGGTTTGTTGTTTCCACTGTAAGCTTTACTTTCGTCGCAAGCTTCCGAATTATGCATAGAAATTCCCGCCTCCACCGGCTACTACTACTACTACTACTACTACTACTACCATTAACAGTACCACTACTACTACTACTACTACTACTACTACCATCACCACTACTACAACCGTCACCAACACCACCTCTACCACTACCAGTAGCACTACTACTACTACTACTACTACTACTACTACTACTACTACTACTACTACTACTACTACTACTACCACCACCACCACCACCACCACCACCACCACAACAACAACAACAATAATAATAATAATAATATGCCGCAAGGCAAACTAGGTTATTGTACCACAAAAGAAAACTATTTTTTTAATTAATTCAGATATGCTACTTCCAAGTCTCGAGGCAACCATTCTGAATTACGACACAGCTTTAAAGAAATCTGTAATAGCAACTTCTCATGCATATCTTTAGACTATAAACGCTGCTCATCAAACATTTTGGGCTTAAGTGTACAGGTGTGTATCACACGAGACTGTAAGCTTATGATAGTATATTAATGTATACAGAGCTATTTTACCACATAACGACAGGATTTGTAAGTTGCGTAGTAAGAGGCATGTTGTGTTCATACGTCCTATAGACAAAAGAATAGACTATAATACAGATCTGTGTCCTATGTGCTAGAAATGCTGATTTCCATTCTGTAATCGTGGTGTCTGATTTAATCAAAACCAGCTTACTTCTTACACATTTATCGAAAGAAACGTGAACATTCGTTGTGCTCCACTGTCATTAATTCTCTCTTAACATAGTGTCCAATGGCGTTAACTTTTGAACAATATAGTTAACTTTCCGTTTCACAGAATATCCAGAATACCTTAGTTGGTTTTGCAGAATTCAGTCTCTAAGTAATGACCTGCCTCCGTAACATTTGTTGTTGTTGTTGTTGTTGTTGTTGTTGATGATGTTGATGTTTTTGTTTTTGTTATTATACTTGTTTCTATTTTTATTTTCGTGTTTATTATGTTACTGGTTTTATTGTTGTTGTATGGTTGTTTTTATTCTTCATGGTTTAGTTCTTGTTGTACTTGTTTCCGTTGTAACTGAGGGCACAGTTTTAATACTTTCTTCGTATTATCTCGCTTTCTCTCTTTAGGTACATTCTTCTGTTTTTCACAGGCTACTCACTTTTCAGTTTAGTATCGAATACTGCAAACACGCTGTGCTGAGGACTTCTTGTTTTCTATGCATTGCTATTAAAATAACATCACGAAAAACTACATACTAAAAATACAACGACAAAATTGTCATAAACAAATGGCATACATAAATTATTAAAAAACAAACTTTAAGGGCATGCATTATACATTTTAGAAAGTCTAAATATTTTCAGTGTTTTACCTCAACACATCGTATCAGTAAATTCTAAATAATCGCGTAATTAAAATTCACTGCTTTAACATTTTTTTATAAATGTTCTTCAGTTTCGAATATCTTATAACAGGCTACACCGAGCACCCCTTGTTGTTTTGAATATCTACAATACTCCTCTCATCTATAATACGGTCCTCGGGTACGTGACTTGTTATAGTCTGGTAAGTAAGTTTCAACATTTTGGACGAACATGCGTACTCCTATCTTAAGGGTACAACCACCTTCTTCTTTTCCTGAAAAGTTGATACTTTCCAGTCTAAACTACACGATGTCACATTCCAGGCAACTGTAATTCTAACAGTGGAAGCAGTAAGAACCTCACATCTCTTCCTTCCAATCCGGTTTAGCTAAGTGAAGGAGATGGTGTTGGTTGAAATGTAACAAATTAAGGAATAACTCAACACCATGCCCATGTAAGTTCAAGTTGGCTACGCATTAGTACAATCTGTTGGCTGCATAAATCAAATAGCATAAGGAGAAGTGTAGGTTTGACTTGGCCGAGTGGGTGGATTAGAGATCATTTCTGCTACTGCCGGAAGGGTTGAGAAAGGAACAGGTCCTCCTCGCTGAGCTTCCCCAAGTGTGTTTAACATGGGTCAATACAAACCGCAGCGCCCAGATAAATCAAGGAGTAGCAGCAGTAGTTATTTCAGGGCAAGCAAGCTTGGTATGCTGCTCTGGTGCAGGCAGCAGAGATGCGAGCCCCTCAAATGCCGTAAGGAACTCGGTACAGCCAAAGGGTATACAGTACTGCAGCATATTCGTAGGCAACGTCTGGAACTGGAGCTGGAAGTGTACTAAACACTGACCTAGTCCAATTCCCTAACTTTGTCGCTTATGTTACAAAACCGGACGCGTTTCAACGCATGAGAGTTTTGTCGAAAACTCAATTAGGCTTGTTTTTTTTTGCGATTTTAATGGGAGAGTCTACAACCACCACCACCATCATCATCATCATCATAATCAAAGTCCATCGTATGGGGGCAGTCGTCAGAATCGTCCACACGGATCACAGCACCATCCTAGTTCTCTGATTTTTCTCCACTAACGAAATTCTCGGGCAGAGGCTAAAATTGGCAAACACAACAACGCTTCAGCCCTGCGGAAAGGTGGTAACCTGTTCTGGGAACCAAATTTCGTAAAAAAAACTGTCACCAACCATCTTAAAATATTCCCCTCCAGGAATTGACAAAGATCCTAATGAAGGTATTAAAGAAAGGACGAAAATGTTGCATGCAGACGAGCTATAAAACACCAGCATAGGATTTCATATTGCTTTTCCTCATGCTTAGGGCGGCGCTCATGTTAGCAGTATAGAGACTGACAGACAGACAGACAGCTGTTTAGAAGTTGAAACACAGGATCTTTAGAAATGAGACATGTTTGTATAAGACGCTGAATATTATCCTGTTATCAACGACGGTAAGGGAAGGTAAACAGCTTCTTTGTCTCTGAGTTTAATACAGGATACATGTTAGCAAAGTTTCTATAATACGGTATATAGGTTATTAGTAAACTTTCTGTATCAGATTTACAAGATAACAAATATGGGCCAAAAAGAATATCAGGATTAATTTCATAACCGAAAAATAAAAAAAAAGAAGAAGAAGAGAAAGAAGAAGTACGAGGAAGATCCTGTACAATGTATTTACTGTGAAGAAACTTGGAGACGGAAGGGATATAGTTTCATAATGAGATTTTAAGGAATTAATACAAACATACTGGAATGCTTTTGTGAAGAGCCATGGTATATACTAGCAATGACTCTCAACTTAAGACTTGAATAATTTATACTCTACAAAAGGGGTTAAAATAATTTTGAAATTTCATACAAATTATCCCGAATAAACATTAAGTATCAAAATAAGCTTATTAGTGGGGAATGGAGTGTGTATTACAGCGTGCAGGTTCTTATAAACCACTAGTTCTTCTGCACGTCTGCAAGGTCGAACTGTTGAATATTCCGGGTATTAGTAATTAAGTGTTTAATGACAGTAAAAGGTACACTGATCACGGAAATGTGAAATGTGAAATACCTATCATTTCACATCCACAATTCTCCAGGCTATTTCAGTGTAGCTGAGGCATCATACGGAGATTAAAATTGTAACGGGAGGTGAAGTATCAAATATCTATACTTGAATATACATTCAACGATGTTCGTACATCATGCATCATATTAAATGTAACTTGTTATAGTAAGCAATAAATGCAGGTCAGGTTCCAGTGGAGTAGCTTGGATTTTTGACGCCAGGGCCGAGAAATAATAATAGCCGCCCCCTGACAAAAATTACTTACGTTAAAAAATCACAATTATTAATCAAATTTCCTTTCATTTGTCCTAGAAACTTAAAATTTGTTGAGAAAGTGAAATCAATTTTTGTTACGTAAAATATTCATTTTGTTGCGCCTTGTACCCTGCTGCAAGGATGGACCCGCTTCACTTGCACCACCCTAGCTAAGCCTCTGCCAGCTTCAACTTTTCACTAATTTAAAAACGTGTATGCATATTTAAAAGGTAAAAATTGAAATTGGAATCTATTTGTATTCCTTGATAGTCTTAAATGTTTTGCGATACATTAGAACATCGTGTGACACGCTTGGCATAGACAGAGTAATAATACATATGGGAATGCGAACATCGGTGCCAATGGCACATGCTACATCGTAAAGAAAGCATCTAGACAGTACGTGTGTACTTCAAAGTGAGTACACCTCTCAAATGTTCTGAGAAATCCTCATAAAGCCTGTACTTTGAATTGCGCAAGGCGAAACACGCGACCTTATTTCACGCGTCAAAGCAAAGCAAAGAAAGTATAATATTCTGTTGCATTATATTCACACTGGGAAGGCCCTTTTAAAGTAAACAAAAATTATTTTTCTCGTGCCTTGACTCCTTGCCCCCTCTCTCTCTCTCTCTTTCCATCATACCTTCTCTGTCTCTCTTCGTTACTTCATAACTCCGATCTGTGTTCGTTAAAGTAGCAAATTAATTTATTCAAAATTTAATTCTTCACAAAATGCAGTTTCGAACAAAGAGGCACCACCTGCAGAGGGCATACAGACTACACGTTCCCACGGAAGAGGCTTGAGTATGACATTAGATATTCTGAGAATCGTGTATATATGCATGGATATGAATTCAATCCCGGTCAGAACAAAGGACAGCAAGACACACAGACGGAGAAAGAATGAAACAATCTGTCATCATTATTATCATCATTCATCACTCAAGGAGTCGGGTCATCTGGTGTAGAACCTTTCGAAAATACAGGCAACTATATTAGGCAACTTAGAGATTACTTATTTTATCCGACAACTGCTGTTTTTCACTTCCCGCTATCCTGCCACGCGTGTCGCTGGCCAAATAAGTGTGCTACATTACTACATAAAGGAGATGACAGGAAGTGGCAACCAATTGTCGTCGGATAAAATAACGATCTCTTATAAATTATACTGCTTGAGTGGCATTTGTAAGGAATTCAAGACGAAACAAAAGCCAGTTTATTAACAATGACACCTAAAATGTCTTCCTGTAATGAATGAGCTAAACCTTGTACTGATATGCATTTCCGGTCTTTCAACTTCTGTTAAATCGTGTATTACTTCTTACAGTAGAACTAGAAGCAAGCAAATAAAGTAGGAATAGTTGAGTAAAGAGAGACCAACTTGATGTCACTTGCTTTATTATTTCATTATTTAATGCTCAACATGTTTCGGATGTTAATACATCCATCCTCAGGAGC
>Ga0123357_10005761_pt1 | contig 14920 bp, 9 predicted proteins | sample TergutEmb28metaG_FD_89873 | JGI IMG/M metagenome (GOLD analysis project Ga0123357, IMG submission 89873) | Embiratermes neotenicus P4 segment gut microbial communities from Petit-Saut dam, French Guiana - Emb289 P4 | ecosystem: Host-associated > Arthropoda: Insects > Digestive system > Gut ...
TAATAACTATGATTCACAAATGAGTACCGGAACAGTTACGCTGACAAATGCCCAGGAAGGGACTACCATCTCCTTGACTTCCGCAGCATTGAAATATACCGGTATGACTTATTATGTGAGAGTCGGCGTTTGTTGTAACGACAGTTATAAAAAATACAATTACACTGATGTTAAGCAAGTGAAAGTACCGTAGATCCAATTAAAATTAACAGCCTGTTATGTGTAGAGGCGGGCGCAACCCCGTCTCTACGGCAGGTAAATATCAAATCATTCAACATTTTATCCCATGAGCAAAAAATTCATTGTCCTTTATCTACTACTTGCTTTTGCCATTTCGAGCATAGCAACAGCTCAACCGTTTACTCTAAAAGAAAGTTTTTCCACACCTCAACAAGCGCTAAAAGTCGTTGGACGAGGAGAGTGTAAAATTGAAGATGGAGTTCTTAGGTCGAAAGATGCCTACGCCTGCTTCGGCGATTCCGAATGGAAAAACTACAGCGTCAGCTTCAAAGCGCGGGCGCCGGAAGATGCGGAACAAGTGCAAATTTGGGCGGGTTTCAGAGCTTATAATCGCTTCGACCGCTATATCGTCGGCTTGAGAGGGGGATTACAGGATAATTTGTACTTAAGCCGGATGGGATATATGGGCGCGGATGAGATGCTGGGATTGAGAACTCTGGATTTTCATCCGGTCCCCGGAACATGGTATAATCTGAAAATCGAAGTTTGCGGCGATCGAATCCGTATTTTCCTGAACAATGAATCCGTTCCCCGCATGGATGTTACGGACAAAAATGCCTACCTTGCCCCTGCCGGTGAAGTCACCTTGGGCGGAAGCTGGATTAAAACGGAATTTGATGATTTGACGATTGCTCCGTTGAATGATGATCAATTGGCAAATATTCCGGTTCAGGAATACAAAAAAGAGAAGACCGATCAACAAAAAGAGCAGCAGCGGATAGAAGAACGGGCAGAATATAAGCCATTAGTCATAAGTAAATTAAACGAAGGCAGAACGACAGTTTCATTGGATGGTACCTGGCTTTTCATGCCCGAATATCAACTTCAGGATAAACAAAAAGCGATTGCAACCGCAACGAATGATGAAGATTGGCATACCTTGAATGTTCCCAATTTTTGGAATCCTATCCGTATCTGGTTGCATGGCGAAACATTCGGTTCATTTTCCAAAGGCGTTTCCGACCGTTATTACGAAAAAGAAACGCAACGGTGTGAAAACTACACTTTTGATTATAAACAGACAAAAGCGGCATGGTACAGGCAATGGGTGGAACTTCCCGCCAACATCCGGTCGAAACGCATCGAATTAAACTTTGATGCCGTTTCCAAAATCGCAGAGGTATATATTAACGGAACTTTTGCCGGCAGCCACGTCGGCATGTTCGGCAATTTCAGCATAGACGGCTCTCCGCTGTTCAAGCCCGGTAAAAACCTGATAGCAGTGAAAGTTATCCGCGATTACGTGAAAGACATTCAGGATGCCGACAAGGTTGTGGATGTTGCTGTTACTGTTCCGGTGACCAACAAAATGCTGAAAGACATCGCCCACGGATTTTATGACGACGATCCTGCAGGTATCTGGCAACCGGTCGAAATGGTAATAACCAATCCGGCGCGTATCGAAGATGTATTCATTAAACCGGCATTGGATGGCGCAAGCTTTGAAATAACCGTAAAAAATGATGCGCCCGTCAATACAAAGTTCAACTTGCTTACCGATATTATTGAAAAAAGTACAGGTAAACGTTTTGCCACTGTCGAACCTCAAAATAATATAAATTTAAATCCGGGAGAAGAGCGAGTGATAACTTATTCGGTTTCCAATCTGAAGCCTCGTTTATGGACGCCTCAGCATCCAAACTTATACGATTTCAATTTCCGGTTAGCTATCAACAATAAAGATTTTGACCAATTGACGGTTTGTTCCGGATTCCGGACTTTTGAATCCAAAAACGGACTTTTGTACTTAAACGGAATACCTTACTGGTTGAGAGGAGGAAATCAAACGCCTTTTGCGTTAGCTCCCAATGATAAAAATCTTGCCGACGCCTTTTATCAGTTGATGAAAGCAGGGAATATGGAAGTAACCCGAACCCACAATTCTCCGTACAATGAGTTATGGATTGATGCCGCCGACAGAAACGGCGTCGGCATCAGTTTCGAGGGAACCTGGCCCTGGCTGATGATTCAACAGTCGATGCCCGACACGCTTCTGATTCATTTGTGGGCGAATGAATACCTCGATCTTCTTAAGAAATACAGAAACCATCCTTCGATTCTTATTTGGACGGTCAACAACGAAATGAAATTTTATGACAACGACCCCAATATCGAAAGAGCAAAGCAGAAAATGCACATCATCTCCGATGTAGTTAAAAGAATGAGAGCGATAGATCCTACCCGTCCTGTCTGTTTCGATTCCAATTACCGGCGAAATGCTAAAAGATTTGGAGAAGAATTTTACAAGGATATTGACGATGGCGATATTGACGATGTCCATGCTTACTACAATTGGTATGATTATACCATCTTTAATTTTTTCAAAGGAGAATTTCAAAAAAATTACAAGAATCCGGGACGCCCATTAATCAGTCAGGAAATGTCAACAGGCTATCCGAACAATGATACGGGACATGCTACGCGGTTCTATAATCTGGTGCATCAGAATCCACAATCATTAATAGGTTATCAATCATACGAATATGCCGATCCAAATGCCTTCCTGAACGTGCAGGCGTTTATTACGGGCGAATTGGCTGAAGCGTTCAGACGTTCGTGCGACCAAAGTTCCGGCATACTCCATTTCGCCATATCCACTTGGTTCCGGAATGTTTACGACGCTAAAAACATCGAACCGTATCCGGCTTATTATGCGTTGAAAAGAGCTTTGCAGCCGGTGTTGGTAAGCGCAGAAATCTGGGGACGCCATTTTTATGCCGGTGAAAAACTTCCCGTGCAACTCTACGTAGTCAACGACAGGGAAGACGGTAAAGACCTGAAGCCTTCTTTCTTACTTTGGGAATTAACAGCAGAAACCGGAGAAAAAATAGCCGATGGAAAAATTCCGTTTCCTGCCGTAAAACATTATACGCGGCAAATCGTTGCTCCCGATATTCGGATTCCCAGCCGCTTGCCGAATGTAAAAACACCTTCCGTATTGAAATTACGCTTAATTGAACAGGGCGTTCAGATTTCTGAAAACGAATACAAAATTCTTTTGGCTGAAAAAGCATGGACACAAGTAGTTGTACCGTCGACTGAAAAAATTGTTTTCTCCGGATTCGATGAAACGAAAAAAACGTTGGATTTCATGAATATCAATTATAGTAACGGAAATACAATTACAGAGGCGCTAAAAATGAAATCTGATGTTTGTATCCTGTCCGGATTAGACAGGCATTGCAGCGATGAAGAAATACGTCAGATCAGAAGTTATATCTCCGGAGGAGGAAAAGTATTGATTTCCGATTCTCCGGAAACAGTGCAGAAAATATTTCCGGAATACATCAATGGCTTTATGATTCCAGCGGAAGGCGATATTGTCAATATGGAAATTCCCGAATCCCCTGTGTTTGATGGTATCGGATTGCTGGAACTGCGGTATTTTAACAATAATGAACGGACGATTCCTACCGTTTGCCACAGCGCTCTGAAAATCAACCGGAATCCAAATGTTACCGAATTGGCGAATCAGACGAAAATTCATGGATACATCAACGGTACAATGGATCAACGATCGGAATACATCAAGACAATCAAAGGATTTCCGCTTATAGAAATCAAAGACAATCAAGGAGTTGCTCTGATTTCGACGATGGCGGTAGATAAAGCCGCTACCGATCCCGTCGCAGGAAAACTAATGGCAAATATGATTAACTGTTTGTCGAAATCGTTCGTTCACCCAGGCATGGCTCAAACCGGCGAAGATATGGAATACATGAAGGAAATGATAGCGAAAGGTATCGAACCTTGGAAAACCGCGTTTGAAAATCTGAAAAAAGAAACAAATCCGGATTTCAAAGTTCAAGCAGTTTCCTACGTTTCCGTAGGTCCTTACGGCGCAAACAGCATCGGAGGAAAAGAATTTTCAGAAAGCTCCTCGGCTGCTTATAACAATGCGCTTATGTGGTATATTACAAAAAATAAAATCTATGCCGATAAAGCCATAGAAATATTAAATGCCTGGTCGTACAAACTGAAAAGTTTTGACGGCAACAATGCCAAGCTGAACGTCGGATTGTTTGGTTACTATTATATGAATGCCGCCGAAATACTTAAATATACCGGTAGCGGATGGAACGAAAAAGATCAGGAACAATTTCAACGCATGGCATTGACGGTATTCTATCCTTCTATTGAAGATTTTTTCACCGAAGCCAATGGCAATTGGGATGCGTCGATCATCAGCACTATGCTTTGCATTGGCGTTTTTACCAATAATCGGGAGATTTTTAACCGCGCTTTGGAACGGTATTACCATGGAGAGTGTAATTCGGGAATAATCAAATACATTTATCCGGGTGGACAATGTCAGGAGGCTATGCGCGATTGGGGACATGTGCAGTTAGGCATTGGAGAATATGGCAAAGCTGCGCAAACGGCATACAATCAGGGCGTGGATTTATACAGTGTTGCAGAAGACCGGCTTGCACAGGGTTATGAAAAAACTGCACAGATGTTGCTGGAAAAGAATATTGATATCTATGGCGTATTGTCGAAAAGAGCTGCGGAAAAATTCAGCGATATGTACGAAGCAATTTACGACCATTACAAGAACGTCAAAGGAATTGATTTGCCTTATTCCGGAAAAGCGATTTTCTTGCATACCCGTCCTAAATCTTCCATCGGTTTTCTGACCGGAGTGAGAAAACCGGCGGAAAACAGTTCCGGTAAATTAAAACCGCTAATAATCCCTGAATATCTTCTCCCTACTCAAACAGGAGCGTTGGATGAGCCTGCGGTGAAAATTTCCGCCGATTCCGTCGTTATGGTTAATCCCGGAGATTCTATTCAGGACGCTATTGATAAAAATCGAGGAAACGGAAAGAAAATTGTGTTGTCGAAAGGAGTACATACCCTTCGAGCGCCCTTGAAACTGTATAGCGGCACCTTTCTTTCAGGCATGGGAAAGGAAACAATATTGATTTTAAGCCCCGAAATGCGAACTGAAACAATTATCAATGGAGAGCGTAACATGCACGATGTCGTTATCCGTGATTTATTGATTGAGGGAGCAACAAGTTTTAAATTAAATGAAGACCCCAACAGCGACCGCAGGGGGCGTTCCTATATGTATACGGCAAGCAGGGAAGGAATAGTTTTCAGATCGGAGATGGGAGATGCAGTCAAAAATATTCTTTTCGAAAATGTGACCGTACAAAACTTTACTAAAAATGGAGTTTTGATTGACGGCGGATCGAACATTAAAATCAGTCGATGCGATTTCAGCGATAATGGTTCGAGCGTCGTTCCGGGAGCGGGATACCATCACAACTTAAAATTATCGTACGTCGCGGATTGTGAAATTCTCCGGAGCCGTTTCGACACTTCGCCCTGGGGGAATGGTATTTACATTTCATTTGGTAAAAACGTCATCCTGTCGGGTAATGAAACCGCCCGCAACAAATTATCGGGAATTTATTGCGCCGAAAGTGAAAACATAACCATCTCCGGCAACCGGACGGAAGGCAATGACAAATCCGGAATCTGCATCGATACGCTGATGGATAGCTGCAAATCGGTTATGCTTCAAGATAATTTTTCGCAAGGGAATGGTGACAATTAGTTTCTAACGAGTTCCATACTATTCGTTATGCCCTGCATCTTCTAAAAATTTATCAAGCGTAACATCTGCTTTTTCTTTCATCAACAGCATTATTGTTTTCGCTACAGCATAAATCAACATTAATACTGCCACTACGACTAATGCGGTACTACTATTTGTAAAGCGCAATACCATTTCCCCGCTTAAACCGCCCCATATAAAAAGAATGCTTAGGAAAAGAGTAAATAGTACGCCACCTATTTCTTTTACTTTTTTACCTCTTGACGTATCTATTACAGATTGTTTCAGCTCCTCGTAGCCCGTACTCGTTACTTCCATGAGATTTGTTGATAAGTTATCGTAAACATAGCGAATAAGAATTTTTTCGCCGTTTTCTACCTTATTAACTTCTATTTCACAATCGTTAAGAGTTATTTTGTTATCGACCTGATATGTTTTACATAAAAGAAATGAATTATTATCCATTACTCCAAGTTTGTTGCCATTCAAACACGCTTTTACAACATTATCTTTCCCTAAACGATCCTTCGCACGTACAATTAAAATGACAGCAGGTTTTGCTAAACCTGTTTGTTGATTTTCTTTTGCATCAGAGGTTAATTTTGTTAATTCATTTGTTTCCATATTTTTATAATAATAATATTTCCTTATTTCTACCAATATTTTATGCTTGACGGCGTATTCATTGCACGTTGTTCTTAAATTCGCCATCATAGATCGCACTGTTACTTACTTTCATTTTTATTCTGTTCTTAGAGTTGACTCTCGCTTGCTTGATATCGCCTTTGGTAATACCAAGACGTATCTGGAGGTTAAGCGTCTTCTCTTTTTTCTTGGATGTGACGATTATTGCAAACAAGAGTCCTGGTAATAATCCTATAAGATACAATCCTATTTGAATCCACCATAGTATGTATAATTTTTTTATACTTTCCTTCCATTCAAAAAACAATGCTTTATCAAGAGATTTTTCAAAATCTTCAGGTATTAAGCCGACTAAATCATTATCAACTGTATTTTCAATGATTGAATAACCAGAATTATTAGGATTGTCGCCATATTTATTCGAGCCCCATTCACTGTTTATTACAAAAAAGATAAAAAGGACTAACCAACCTATGAATGGAATTAATGCAAGCAAAATCCACCAACTGTTTTTTCCAATATCGTGCAGCCGCCTTACGCCAACTGCCAAACTTGGTATTAAAAACGCTAAAATATATGCCCAGCATGCAATTGTAATCGCAGATTGTTGCCCTTGTTCTCCGAGACCAATCGATAACACCGAAATCAGCGTCAGCCACGCAAAAAGAAATATAATACTAAACAGCGCGAACATCCAATACTCTTTTCGCCGCGCCCTGCCGCTAAAATCGGCATAATGTTTTAAGCATTTAATAAACCATTTCATAATTTTTCCCTCTTTCTGAGCATGTTATACTATTTTTAATTTAAAAACGAAGCCCAAGCGTCAGATTGATTTGATGAATAGGCGCCGAAATGTTGAAACCGTCGATAGACATTCCACTATTAGCCAAAATCCTGTATCCGGCGTCGAGAAACCACCGGCTGCTCAGATTCCAGGTGAATCCTGCGCCTATTCCGCAAACCGCCGCGACTTCCTCTTGCGAATCGGCATCCGGCGTATTATCTACCTGAGGAACATACCGGTCGGAACCCGACAAGTCGAGAGACCCGATAGAAGCTCCAAGACGTATGGTATACTTATTCGACGGCGTGAATATATAATTATAGGACAACATAACTAAAGTAGATGAATAATCGCGATAAATCACGCCATCGCTAAAACTTTCCGACGAACCGTCTGTGTAGGTCTTTGTGTAAGTAAACGATCCGTTGTTCGGGGAATTGCTGCCGAACCCCACGTCAAACGACACCCTGTTATGAGGCGTGATATAAAAACCAACGCCAACCGCACCGCCAACAGGCGCCATCGTACTGAACACAGCGTCCGGCACCAATATCCCGATAGATAAACCCGCTTCGACATACCATCTTCTAAATTTTTCGATTTGCTTTTGCGTATTGGACTGTTGACCGTAGTTCATGACAGGTTGCGTCCTTTGCGCCGTAGATTGCGTTTGTTGCATGGTGGTTTGTGTGGTCTGCACGGTTGATTGGGTATTTTGTACCGGTGGTTGCGACTGTGCAACAGGTTGCGACTGTGCAACAGGTTGGGACTGTGCAACAGGTTGCGTTTGTTGCACGGGAGGCATTTCGGATCGCGCTGTTGCATTATTCGATGCGGTTTGCTCATCCATCGCTTTGGCGCTTAAGGCTTTGTCAAACATAGTTCCCGCATAGCGAGGCGTCTGTTCGAGAACGTAGGGCGTATCTCCGAGAACAATAGTGTAGAAAAGCGGAACAGTGTAAAGATCCGAAGAACTCCCCGAACTCTTGTCCACGCCTTTGAAATATACATACATTACTTTCGACGGCGGTTCGAATTTTACACGTACCACCTGATTTGAAATTTCATCTCCCGCTTTGAATGTTCGGGTTATTTTCCCGTTCTCAATCGTAAAAGGCTGGTAATTATTCTCATAATTCTCAGGATCAATAAAATATATCTGTGAAAGTAAATAAGTTTGATTGGAGTAACTGTTTTTGATAAGCTCATTTGAGCTTGCCCAACCAACAATATAATCGTTTCCCGATTTACTGACCGAAGCGATAGAAAGCCCGATTAGATTGTCTTCTTTCCTGACAGGCGTTGCTCCATTTAAGTTATTCAGGAGCAGAGACGCTTTTTGCTTCAAAGCAACGGTATTGTTCTGTGCCGGAGCGGCGGCTGAAACAGCTGGCAGATTTGAATCCCACGACGAAGTCGAAAGATTATAAAACATTGTCGTTTTTTCATCGGTTGTGAATTTAATTTTTGCCGCCTTGAAATTTGGAGGAGTCTTAAAATCGAAAACCGTAAGGACAGCGCCTGGAGGAAGCGTCATTGCACTAACTCCAAAAGAAGCCGGCAAAGACATTGACGACCCCGGTTGAAATTGAGCCCCATTTGCCCATCTGACGGTTTCTTCGGAGTTGGAAAACATGTTGGCTTCGTAACTTTGAGCGCCTGAGACCAGTGCAAGCGAGTAGAATTTAGTTTCTGTAATCGCTCTAAATTTTACGCTGTCGTTGCTGAAACCGATAAATTCAAATATGCCGTTGTCTGTGTGAGAAGGCGAGCCATTGGATTTTTGCACGCCGGTGCGGTCGGCGGAAATTTTATTCGCCGTATCTGCAAGCTTTTTAGATATATCTACAGAATTATCATTTTTAATTAATTCAACATTGCCATGCAGAATATCAGAAGAAAGTTTACAGTCATTCAGAGCCTTTCTTCCGTCCGATTCGTTCATAAGTTCTAATCCCACTCTTGCTACAACAAGTCCCATTTTAACTTTTTGCAGAATAAAATAAATCTTTCCGGCTTCGAGGGTCAGTTCGAGCGACGTTCGATTTTCGGTATGAGAAGTAAAAGTATGTGCTCCGGGATCGAGAATGGCGTAAATATATTGTTTTGCCTTTGTAGAGCCTAATCCTTCGTCGTCGCATTCGGCTCCTATTCTAACAAGCGATCCCATTGAAGAGGGACGAACAATATAAACAATGGCTTTTCCTTCAATAGGCGCCAGATTTTTGGCGTCGTTGTCAGATAATACTGTGGTTCCTTTTGCCGTATTGTCAACGGAAGTCTTTGTTTCTTGTGCTTTCAGGCTGTTGCCCGCCGGCATAGCTATCAGCAAGCCCAAAGTCAACACCGATGTCTTTACTGCGCCCGATAAAGCGCTTTTCATGTTTTTAAATGTCACTCTTTTCATATTTTTACTCTTTATGCCCCTTTCGGAGCGGTTAATATCTATTCATAAATCACCCTGCAAAATTATTGAAGCTATGAATACCTGTCAATCACCCAAAAGGGGGATTTTTAGATATTCAACTTTCGGGAGTTTAGTAACAAAAAAAGAGCCTGAAAAATAAATATTTCAGACTCTTTTTTTACATCTAAAAGAAATTTAGGTTAAAACCTCTTTTCTTTGCTTTCTACAAGGTCAAGAGCGAAAAACGGGACTCGAACCCGCGACCCTAACCTTGGCAAGGTTATGCTCTACCAACTGAGCTATTTTCGCTTTTTGAGACTGCAAAGATACAATCTATTTTCGTTTCTGCAAAAAAATTACGAAAAATTTTTACAGAAACGATTGCTACCGGTAAATATAGCATCATTTCAAAATTTATTGTACTTAATTATTAACTTTTTTTTATTTTTTTTTGATTTCTGCCTTATTTTTCGTATATTTGCCTTCGTTTAATATTTTGATAATGATAAAAAGAATTTTGATTTTAACGGGAATGATTTTTACAATCGTTTCTTCTTCTTGGGCTTGTACTAACCTTTTAGTTGGTAAAGCCGCATCGGTGGACGGCTCAACAATGATGACCTATTCTGCCGATTCATATTCCTTATACGGCGAGTTGTATCATTGGTCGCCTGCGACTTATCCTGCTAACACATGGTTAGACGTCCGTGAGTGGGATACAAACAAATATCTGGGAAAGATTCCGCAGGCAAGCCAAACTTATAATGTTATCGGCAACATGAACGAGCATCAGCTCTGCATCGGAGAAACGACCTACGGCGGTCGTCCAGAATTAGCTGATTCAACCGCTATTATGGATTACGGAAGTTTGATTTATATAGCGTTGCAACGGGCAAAATCCGCTCGGGAAGCAATTAAAATCATGACCGGTTTAGTGGAGGACTACGGTTATTGCAGTGAAGGAGAATCGTTTTCGGTTGTTGATAAAAATGAAGTCTGGATACTCGAAATGATTGGGAAAGGAGTTGGCAATAAAGGCGCTGTCTGGGTTGCCGTTCGCATTCCCGACGATTGCATCGCTGCCCACGCCAATCAATCGCGGATTCACCGCTTCCCACTGAATGATAAAGAAAATTGCATCTATGCGAAAGACGTTATTTCTTTTGCCCGTTCTAAAGGATATTTTTCCGGAAAAGATAGCGAATTTAGCTTCGCAGATGCTTACAATCCTTTAGATTGGAGTGGATTGAGATTTTGTGAAGCCCGTGTTTGGAGTTTTTTCAACCAATACGCCGACAATGGCGAAAAATGGATTCCCTATATTTTGGGCGAGGATCCGGAACCTATGCCGTTGTATGTGAAACCTAACAAGAAATTAAGCGTTAAAGATTTAATGACCAGTATGCGTGATCATTACGAAGGAACGCCTTTCGATCCGACTTTGGATATAGCCGCCGGACCTTTTCATTCTCCGTATCGTTTCAATCCGCTGGCTTGGGAAGTCGATAGCGTTAAATATGCTTTTGAGCGTCCGACTTCGACTCAACAAACCGGTTTCACTTTTGTAGGACAAATGCGGAATTTTTTACCCGATGAAATTGGCGGCGTTTTCTGGTTTGGCGTCGATGATGCGAGGTTTACCGTTTATACGCCGATGTATGCCTGTATGACCCAAACGCCGGAATGTTACCGAGTGGGTAACGGCGATTTCACTCATTTTTCGTGGACTTCGGCTTTTTGGATTCACAACTGGGTTGCCAATATGGCTTATGCCCGCTATAATCAAATGCTCAAGGATACGGAACCTGTGCAGAATAAATTGGAGAATAGCTATTTAGCCGCACAACCGCAGATTGAGCAAAAAGCGAAAGAGCTGCTTCAAACCGACAGAAATCAAGCTGTTGCTTTCTTGACGGATTACAGCGCCGGCGTAGCCCAAAAAGCGCTCGACGAATGGAAATCATTAGGCGAATACCTGATTGTCAAATATATGGATGGCTGCGTTAAAAAGGAAAAAGACGGAGAATTTATTCACAACGAATACGGCGGGTCGCAATATCCGAATCGCCCCATGTTTGATGAAAAATATTTACGCGCTATAGCGAAAGAAAAAGGAGAATGGCTAAAAGTAAAAAAAATAAAATAATTATGAATTATGGAAGAAGATAAATTATTGATACAAGTACGAGCAAAAGCCAAAGCATGGTTGTCGCCGGAATATGATGAAGCTACCCGTAAAAGTGTGCAGGAGTTATTGGATAAGGACGACCCTGCCGAATTGATTGACGCTTTCTACCGCGATTTGGAGTTTGGAACCGGCGGACTACGAGGAATCATGGGCGTAGGCACAAACCGGATGAATCAATACACCGTTGGAGCTGCAACTCAAGGATTAGCCAATTATTTGAAAAAAGAATTCGCCGATTTGCCGAAAATCAAAGTAGTCATCGGTCACGATTGCCGGAACAATAGTCGCCTTTATGCGGAAATTTCCGCCAATATATTTTCTGCCAATGGAATCAAAGCCTATTTATTTCCTGATTTGCGTCCGACGCCCGAAGTCAGTTATGCCATTCGGAAATTAGGATGCCAGAGTGGAATCGTCATCACGGCTTCCCATAATCCGAAAGCATACAACGGATATAAAGCCTATTGGAACGACGGCGCTCAGGTGATTGCCCCTCACGATCATAACATCATAGCTGAAGTCAATGCGATAGCCTCAATCAAAGAAATTAATTTCAAAGGAAATCCGAAATTAATTCAAATTTTGGACGAAACAATTGATAATCAGTTTATTCAGGATTTACTGAAGATTTCTCTTTCTCCCGAAGCCATTGAACGGCATAACGCGATTAAAATTGTATATACGCCGATTCACGGTACCGGCGGAACATTAATACCTGCAGCTTTGAAAGCATTGGGATTCACCAATATAATCCATGTTCCCGAACAAGATGCGGTCGATGGTAATTTTCCAACGGTTGTTTCCCCAAATCCCGAAGAAGCGGCTGCATTGAAAATGGCTGTCGAAAAAGCTGTCGAAACCGGCGCCGATCTGGTGATGGCTTCCGACCCTGATGCCGATAGGGTAGGGGCTGCCGTCCGCAATGAAGCCGGCGATTTTGTTTTGCTGAACGGCAATCAGACCCTGTTGATTTTCATCTATTATTTAATTACCCGCTGGCGGGAAAAAGGTAAATTGTCGGGCAAGGATTACGTAGTGAAAACGATTGTTTCGACCGAATTAGTTGCAAACATAGCCAAAAAGAACGGCATCAAAATATATGACTGCTACACCGGATTCAAATGGATTGCCGATGTGATGCGCCAGAACGAAGGAAAGAAAACCTACATCGGAGGCGGCGAAGAAAGCTACGGTTTTCTGGCGGAAGATTTTGTCCGCGATAAAGATGCTGTTTCCGCTTGTATGCTCTTAGCTGAAATTGCAGCTTGGGCAGCCGGCAATGGTAAAACCATCTATCAACTCTTGCAGGATATTTATGTGGAATATGGCTTTTCGATGGAAAAAGGCATTTCAGTGTATAAAGAAGGCAAATCGGGCGCGGATGAAATCGAAGCCATGATGAAAAACTTCAGGGAGAATCCCATGCGTGAAATTGCCGGATCTAAAGTGATTTTCATCAAAGATTTTGCCAAACTGACAGGGAAAGATTTACTGGAAAACGAATCTGTTTCGCTTGGCATGCCTACTACTTCCAATGTATTGCAATATTTCACCGAAGATAAGACAAAGGTTTCTATTCGTCCTTCGGGAACGGAACCGAAGATAAAATTCTACGTCGAAGTTCACAGCAAAGTATCTTCACGGGATGGATTAGCGGAAGCGGCGAAAGCTGCCGAAGCGAAAATCGAAGGAGTCAAAAGGTCGTTGAGAATATAAAGGGAAAATATAAGAGCCGGAATTAATACTTCAGAAACAGTAATATACAACCTGCGACACTGATAAAAGCGCCGAGAACTTGGAAAGAAGTTATTCGCTCTTTGAAAATAATCGACGAAGGGAGAATAATAAAGACAGGTACTAATCCAATCAGGGTAGCTGCAACACCGGCTTCTGTATGTTGAATGGCAAAGAGCGACAAGGCAACTCCAACTACCGGACCGGCTAACGATCCGAATAAAACGAATTTTATGCTCGACTTTTCAGAAATGGCGTAACGAATGGAACTCCACCGGCGTAGAAAAGTAACTAACAATAGGAAGGATATTCCTCCCGTAATTGCACGTATCTGGGTAGCCGACATCGCATCATAATTACCTATTCCTTTTTTACTTACAATAAGTCCTAATGCTTGTCCCACGGCGCCGCCGAGTGCAAATAAAAATCCTTTGACAGGTACGTTAAAATTCAATTTATCGCCTTTTTCCTTTCCTAACATGGCAATGAGAATACCGCAAACAGTGATGGAAATTCCCATGATTTGCCGGAAAGAAAGATGTTCGCCTAAAAAGAGAAATCCTGTAAAAGCTGTTATGGGAGGCGCTAAAGTCATGACAAGCTGCGCCATGCGGGAGCCAATAATCGAATAGGAGTGAAATAAAAAAAGGTCGCCGAGAAAAAAACCGATGAATCCCGAAAGCGACAGCCAAAACCATTGATAGGGCGTAGCATCTGTCGGGAAAAAGAATCCGCGCGTGATCCATGCGCCGAAACCCAAAAGCACAACAGCCATCGTCAAACGAATAACATTTACCGCTAACGAACCGATCTTGCTCCCCGCTTTTTCAAAAAACAGAGCGCTCAATGTCCAACATACGGCAACACCCAACGCCGAGATTTCACCAATATGCACTTATATTTTTGATTTTATTTTGTTTATCAGACTCGTTTCTCCTTGATACGAGCTTTTTTACCGGTAAGATTGCGTAAATAATACAATTTAGCGCGACGAACTTTGCCTACTTTATTGAGGGTAATACTGTCGATAAACGGAGAGTTTAGCGGAAAGATACGTTCAACGCCAATGTTTTCCGACATTTTCCGGACGGTAAAACGCTTTTGGTCGCCGTGACCCGAAATTTTAATCACCACGCCTCTGTATTGTTGAATACGTTCTTTGTTTCCTTCTATGATGCGGTATGCCACCGTCACGGTGTCGCCGCTTTTGAATTTTGGAAATTCTTTTTTAACAGGATTAGCAAAAGATTGTTCTGCTACTTTAATTAAATCCATGATTGTCAGCCTTTAATATAGTTTAATAACTAAACGGAACATTCGCGAGCCACACTTTTCTCGCCAGCGGTTGCGTAA
>Ga0123357_10005762_pt1 | contig 14920 bp, 1 predicted proteins | sample TergutEmb28metaG_FD_89873 | JGI IMG/M metagenome (GOLD analysis project Ga0123357, IMG submission 89873) | Embiratermes neotenicus P4 segment gut microbial communities from Petit-Saut dam, French Guiana - Emb289 P4 | ecosystem: Host-associated > Arthropoda: Insects > Digestive system > Gut ...
CCCCTTCTTATAGATAGGTACTATGATCGACTCCTTCCATTCTTCAGGCAGTTCCTCCTTATTCCAAATAGAAATAATAAGTTTATGAATCGCACAGCAAATTGTCCTACCGCCTGCTTTAATCAATTCTGTTGGGATTTGATCAATACCTGGTGATTTGTGATTTTCTTAATATACTGTCTAAATGAACCTGGGAATTTTATGTTTGTAATGTAAATGATAATGTAAGCTTCAGTCCTTCATTCAGCAGTGTCAAAAATACGAACAATGAATGACAATATTCTTTTTTGAAGAAACACGCTTCTACTGGAAGATACTTTCCTATGTAAGCTCTAAACTTAGTTTGTTGAACTTTCTTATTTTATTTTATGCTTTCGTATTCACTACATTGGAAAGACTTATTTTAGTCTATAGATAGCCAATGGCAAGAACTATAAGGAATTATTATTGTTATTATTAATAAAGCCAAGCTTCCACTTTCGTCCAGACGGGGAAATTAAACCATAACTTGACGTTACATGATTTTGTAAAGAAAGGCAGCCCCGTCACAACCGACATTACAGCCGTTTTACAATGGAGTTTTATTTTAACATCTCGCTTATGTTGAAATGTGGTTTTGGGCCGTATAATTTGCTTGGACCACAGTATGAGCAACACGCGTGTCATCAGACGGGCGTAACAATGATATCACCTTGTACGCGAAACCAATATGACACTTCCTCTGGATATGCTGGGTTATCTTTCGTTCTCAGTGTGATCACAAACCGTGGCGCTGCCGATCGGGTTACCGGTGTACACAATGCGCCCACAATGTTACGCTATTGTTTTCCGCATTTCTTGAAATCCGGTGCTGACAGCAGGTTCAGTTGTAAATACGATATCACTTTCATTTAAAAACAGACATAGTTTAATCTCAGTAGGAAAAATGGTTATAAACAAGTGTTAAAGGGATAATTAATTCATTAAACTAGTTTTAATAATTCGTAACATGCTACACGTTTAATACAGGCAACTGCTTTTTTTAAGTAATACTTCGAACTCCTGGCAGAGGTCAGCACAAGCCCGGCGCTAACTACATGACAGTAGCAGGCTCTGTAACGTAATTCACTGGGCCACTTGTCACTGATCCATGACTGGTAGTAGGCTGCGTGTAGGAGTATTTGCACGGGCGTTGGTGTTGTGAGGCAATGTTGCAGTCATGTTACAAAAACAGTAGTAATAGAGTCGTCAGGTTTATAACCACCAATGGGCAGACATATTTAGACAGCTCCATCCACTTTCTGGTTCTCTTAAGATCCATCACATGTTATTTTCCAGTCTTCCCAAGTTCTGTATGTATTACTGCTCGCTCGAGTGAAACGTGGTTACTCACGTTTAAAAGAATTGCATAGCTCAGCGTGCTGAGTAAGTTTTTTGGGCCCAGGAGGGAGGAAGCAATAGGATACGGGAAAAATTGAATGGGGAGCCTCGTGGTGCGAGACGGACGGAACATGCGAAACGTGTGGGGGGAGAACATAAGTGCTTACAGGGTTTTGGTGAGGAAGCCTGAAGAAAAGAGACAAGTCCCTTGCCCCTGCTGGGATTCGAACATGACCCTGCAGTTTGTAGCCTAGTCACTATACCGACTATGCTACTCCAACTTCTGTATTGAAATTGCATGCTGTAATAATAAGACATCGACATTTTAAGTTTCCTGTACAATATTTTTGCCTGGCATGGAATGTGCTATTCCTTAAAGATTTGTGTTACGTTCATAAGACATTCAGTGAACCAGTAAATTGAATACATTGATCTGAAAATGCATAGAATGGTGGTAGGAGACATTTAGGTCTGACTTCGTGAAGGAGAATCCCTCTTGCGAAGTTAAAAGTTGGAATTGTCAACTTCATGAACTTTGTCTAGCTGCTTAGGTTGAAAGGTACCAATTAAACAGTATGTTTCAGAGAAACAATTGGTGTTTGCCCAAAGGACAAAACAATTAGGATAGTAACTATTCAGTTGGGCCCAATAGCCAAGCCACTCTGTCTGGATCTTGTCTATCAGGCAGAAGTGGATGGGGCTCAACCCTAAGATTTAGCCTGACAATGGGAATTGATAGTGTCCCCAGAAGCATAGTGTTTTGTCAATAATCTGTACTCATGTTTTTGGCACAAGACAGTGGACCTAGTCCATGAACCAGTCAGTGCCAAGTGTGATATGCTGTCTTCTGAAACTTACAGAAGGCAATGTTTGGCTCAATTAGTCAAGGAATTCCCCATGTTTCATGGACCCCAGGGGTTAATTATTATGTGCACAAGAGCTTGAAACTGGTCCCTGTTCTGAGCTGTATGAATCTACTCTGCACCCTTCATACCTATTTCTTTGAGATCATTTCAATAGTATCCTCCCATCTATGTCTAGGTGTTCCAAATAATTTCATTCATGTTTTCCTACCAAAATTTTGTGTACATTTTATACCATGTGGATCACATGATCTGCCCCACTAATCCTCCGTAATCTGACCATCCTAATAAAATTTGTTTAGGAGTGAAGTTTATGGAGCTCTTCCCAGTGCAATTTTTCTCCAGCCTGCTGCTACTTCAACTGTCTTAGGTCCAAACATGTTCAATGCCGTTAGACTATGTCTAAGGCTTGTGACCTTCCTTTGCTGTGTTTGCAAGTAGAGAATTAAGAAAGATGGATCATGTTTGACCAACTGCTTTACTTTCTTGGCTGTAATGGCAAGAACTACATTAAAACAGCTTACAATTTAAATACATCTCTATACATTTCACAAAACTACAATGTGTTATACATGTGGCAGCTGCAACATGGTGTTTAAAAAAAGAGTGAATTATGTTGTGAAACTGTGATTTGGCAGGAATTTTATATTAAGCTCATCTGTTATCACAGTAAAAACATATCAATTCACATAAAAATTAATTATTTTTATATATATATATATATATATATATATGTGTGTGTGTGTGTGTGTGTGTGTGTGTATAAAAATAAAAATGAAGAAACCTTGTTTTAGATCAAGCATACTAATAAGTTTCAAAAAAGCACAGTAATTGTTTGTTACCAGCACTTTTTTTGTCTTCTAAAAATGTGTTTTCTGGTCCTCTAAAAGAAAAGAGACTCAAAGAATGTTCAGTGCACTGGCAGTATGCTGATTCACAGTTCTTGGCTGGAATATGAACCAGCTGTAAAACAGTGCCATCAAACAGGGACCTGATTTTAATAAAGATGCATCATACATTTTTGATTACCATTTTGATACACTAAAATTCTACTGAGGACACTTATCTGGTGTCTTCTTTTATGTATTTACCTACATATTATGAAACTCTTCATATAAAATTGACTTTATTACTTTTATTCTACATTATTGCAAAAAGCTTCAAATAAATTCCTGCAACACACAGATACAGTGTATTGATAAAGTCCAGGGCAGATTTCTTTACTAAAGACCTGAACACATAAACTGCTTTAGTCTGTAAAATGTAACTACTTTAATAGAGGCAGTAGCACTTGCACTGCTTCTAAACTTGTCAACAGTTTAGGTCACTTTCACAGCCAGGTTGACACTGAGCTTGCAATTAGTAATAGCTTTATACCATCAAATCTTTTCAGAGCAAAGACAGCACAGGTGATTTATTATTAGTGTTTATTTAAAACACCATTAATGTTTTTTGAAAATGAAAGATGTTACAATACATAGTAGAATAAAGTCACAACCTGAAACTCCATCCTAAATTCTGGTATTCCACATACTTTTCTAAACAAACATCGCTTCCATTCCAGGAACCTTGTGCCTGCTGTTTGTGTGCTACATTAGCATATAATTGTTTCATGTCTAAAAAGAACTGATGGATCTTTATTTTGAATTAAATAGTATCTTTCCCGTCAGTGAGTAGAACTTGAATTATAAGAGTTCAGAGATATGCAATAGACTCCATTCATGTGACTGTAGAATAATTATTAAAAATGTTACTCAATTAGGCATAATTAAAGAATACATTGACGAGTTCACTGGCCATTTAGTAATGTAATGTTTGAACATGTCACCTGAACTCTAAACCGAGCAAAAGCTGGTTCAATATGCCGTCAACATCATTATGGCTGCCTGTGTGCCAAAGGCAAAACTTGAGTTTGCAAACATTAGAAATTATAAGTAGTATATGCATAATGAGAAATGACTAAAAATATATGTGTCATCTGTTACTTTACATTTTACAAAACAATTACCTTCAGTATTTTTCAAACATATGTCACAAAACAACACTTTTGGACCTCTCATTATGCGGTGCTGCTGTCACTCACGCTTGGCAGTTTGTGTGGTCACCACATCATTATAACTGCCCAGCATGAAATAAGGAAAATATAAATGTAACTTCCTAGTAGCATGATGTTCATACCAAGTTTTTTTAAAACCTGTATACTGGTTCTTCAACATTTGGAGAGACAATGTACAGGTGACCTGAGCAGAAAGCATAAGGCCTATTTGCTGTTACAAAGATTTATAGTCCTGCATGCCTGGTAGTATCATTATTCTCTTATATTATTTCCGTGAATAACTTTCTCAGAACTATGAAGTAAGAGGTGCTATGTCACTCCAACCTCACAAGTTTGTGTGTCCACTATGCTGTCATCAATGACTGCAGAAAAAAAAAAAATATATATATATATATAATTATTATTACTTTAATTCATATTTTTTAAATTTATATTTATATAGCAGTGGCCTGATAACAGCTTTTTAGAAAGCTGAAACATGTAGCTTTATTGCTACAAAAAGGACAGTAAATTTTACTGATAAATCAAAATTGTGTTGTCCTGCCTACCTTTTATTAGAAAAAAACCACACTGTCAACACAATGGGATTTCATCTATCAATATTCAAATGTATGGAGTTGTGGGTTCCCTCCAATGGCATAATATTCATACAAGGTTTCGTACAGGCTGACTGAAAGGTTCCAAGGTTGAACTGGGTGACACACGCATATACACAGGCAACATGGTATATCATAAACCAAATTTCTCTTTTTGGAGGAAAGTACACTGAAAACACAAAGACACTTATCGGGAAAGTACATGTATCAAAAATTGCTTAGAAACCAGAAGTTAATTTTGGGTTTGACTTTGAAAAGCAGCGATCATTTCATTTTCTCTTACAACACAGGTTGTGAAATTGTTACATAATGTGCTGTAACATAATGTATGTATATTAATATTTATGCAGCAGTACAGGTTAAAACATGCTGAGAACTTTATCAGTATACTGTACATACCATAGACACAATAGCAGCAATAAAGTTCACAGTGGCACCATATTAATTACATTACATCACAGCAGTTCATAGCTTTCTAGAACACTAAATGTTGCAATTGAATGTGGCTATAGCCAATTCCATATGAATGTTACTACATATTTTTTACCTGTTCAAGAACAGAAGCTTCTGAAACCTGGGCCAGTGTTATGTATCAGTGGCATTTGCCTTTTGCAGAAATGAAACAAAACAGCCCAATATTTGTTGCATCCAACTCACAGTCTGGATGTATGAATTGCTGTTCTTACTCTCAAAACATGTTGTCCCGATTGCTTTACACTTTAATATTCCATACCATTCATCATTATATACATGAACAACAAAATAACAATGCAAATAACAAAAAAAGGCTAAAAACAACCTTAAACTATTATACTGGAACCAGTGATTGACCCTATCAAGATTAAAAAGAGCCCACTACAAAGCCTGACCACCAAAATACTCCAACCAACCAGATTAAAAATCCTCAATGCCCTATATCCAACTCCCTGTATGAGAACAGCAGCATGCCAAAAGTTCAGATTTTGGGGGTTTCAGACCTGGCATGACAACTGACGATCCCTTATGTAACCCTTCATCATCCAGCCTCTAAATCCCAATGTAGATGCTGAGAGCTGGAGTTATTTTTGTTTGAAATGCCCATGCCTTCATCTGGATGGGACAATGCTTTGACATTCAGACATAAAGGGTAATTCACATGTAGCCTCCTATAAATATTACTGGACTTTACCACCCTGCAAATACTAAATTACTAAAAATGTTGCTGTCTTATATAAACTGCATATAAGAAAATATTTCATTTTAAACCAGTCTATGATTTAAAGTACTGGTTCTGGTCCATATTCATACCAAAATTGTTTTACAGATTTCTGACAAGGCTCCCTAAACCAGAGATGTGGGAGGCTAATATTATTAAGATAGGCAATATGATACAAGGTGTCCCTGTGCACACCATGAAGTAATATGGGAGAGTGGAGGAATAGCTCCATACGTTCTTAAACCCAACATTAAATGGAGGCAAGCAGTCAGCTTCACACTGTAGCATCTTTCCCAACCCACTGAATAACAGACTGGGTGGGCCCCAAAGCCAGTTTGGATAATTTGGAGAAAAGCAAATTCTTTCCCCTGGCAAGAATCCAATCACAGTTCCTCAGATGTCCAGCCTGTAGCCTAGTTGCTCACCAACTGAACTACCGAAGCTCCTAAATTATACATACAGTGTTAAAGGAATGAACTGTAAGGTAACAGCATATGAAGGTTTTGGCTAAATTCAGCTGCTTCAGAACAGGGTCTAAGAATATGCCTTTGTGAACACAGTGATGAACATCTAGGTACAGAAGCAGGATATTTCTTGATCCACTGATACCTACAATTTCTAATGATGACCCTACGCCTTAGTGTTACATAGCGTTACTGATGTTACCAGGTACTTTAATAATATCTCCCCTCTGATCTAATAAACAAGGGGCAGTAAAAAGGAAAAGAAGAAATTGTAACAATAAATCACTTTTCATAAGTAACATCTATGTATGTATATTTATGAGATTTCAACAACTTCTCTTATCACCTCTATAGAATTCATCAGTATCTGTCTGAGAGGGTCCACATGTAACTTGAAACATGAGTGGCCCTCTCAATGACCTCACACTAATTTGCCCCAGAAGACAACATACAGGAAGGCCTAGGACAACAATATATTGTCCAAACATTGCTTTACCATAACACCAGCCCAGTCCATATTATATATACATACAAATACACATTACACTAAGATAAAATTACATACAGTACTCTGTGTACTACTACTACTACTACTACTAATATGAGATCATTTATACTTCAGCCTATTCAGCAGTAGATAGGTCACAAGTAAATAAACAAAACTTATTCTCTCTACCACAGCCCATAAAACATGGAACAATATAAACAAGTAGAAGGTTATATGGTAACATCAAGCATACATTTCTTGTTGAAGCGACTTGAACAGTTTCCATATCACAGATTTGGGCTGTGATTCTTTCAATATATTTAATTATACCATTAAAAACAAAAACCTGTACACAGAATGTAGTGTTACAGAGTACAGAGGCCAGAATTTTGGTGTATATTTTTATCAGTATGTAAATACCAAGCTATCTAAATATATGATGAACAATTTAAATGTTGCTCAGTCACATACATTCACACGTTTGTTTCAGGAATATACAAAGCAGGAACCCATCTCCCCAGCAAATATTATTCATAGTCAGTAAGAGGAAGTGAGGATTGTTGGGAGGTGCAAAACTGGTTACCTTCCACATATGGACAATTTTGCATTTCTGGCCTTTGTTGTCTGTAAACAAATGTAGTTAGACAGGTAATACGAGTATTTAAAATGCAGTGATATTATATGTGACTGGATACATTTTAATTACAACTTCAAAATATTTCTATTCCTATTTATCACAGAATATTGACAATATGAATAAAAATATTAAAGTAGTGATATATCAAGCTCCATTTCCCACATGCCTGAAGAAGGTCTTAAAAATATATGCAATGTACGCACAACATAATGATTTGGCATGCTCACGTAACCATTGTTGCAGTGGAAATGCAACAACATATTTTGCTTTTTTCCCACACTATATCATAAACAACATGGTTTGTGGAAAACATTTATTGAAGATACAGTGTGTATTTTGATTTTCTCTACAACCTTTGACTATAGCATTTCCCACCCTAAAAAGAATTCGTAGTGATATTATCATAAATGTACATAGGTCTGCACAAAAAGTACCCGTTATCCTGGTCAGATTCTAATGAAACTTTAATTTTCTTGGCAGATATTTGAACAAGCCTCAAATATCCAATTTCATGAAAATCTGTCCAGTGGGGTTCCATGTGGACAGACAGACATGACAAAGTTAATAGTTGTTTTTTGCAATGTCGTGAACATGTCTAAAAACAAACATTTATAAGATCATAAAATTCATTAAATGACCACAAAGCTTAACATCTTTTCAGATCTGTCACACAATTCAAGCGATTTTAAAAACATGACAAACAGCTGAAGTTATAGATTCTATCTGAAATTATGATTCAAACAGCCAAGATATTTTCATTCCAGGTGCACATGAAGAGACCATATATTAAGGAAGGAATAAATAAATTCAATGTTGGTGAATAAATGTATCAGTATAGGGACTAATGGAATGAACAAGAGTTAGTGATCCAAAGTGACCATTCCTATACTAGCCGAATTGACAAAGAAATGTTGGACAATCTAATAAACAATGAAAAGATCAGACTGCAACGTACAGAACTGCAAAACATTGCAGAGCCTACACACCAAGAGGGACTGGGAAGATGACGATATTACTACCACTACCAACGCCACCACCTTCATGATAAAATGAAATGAAAAACGAAAAACCCACAAAAGGCAACAGTTTCTATTACCATCCATTGCCTCAAATGAATTAGTTCAGTGTACACTATCTAATGAATGACGAGCTATCCACTTGCATTAGCTTCCCCAAGTTTCTCAGGAGAAATGCTGGAATAATAGCATACAAAGATGCTACAATAGTTTATCACACAGCTCTCACCAAAATCACTGAATGTATGCTGCATACAACCATTTTGATACTGCATATGACCACTCGCAAGAAACTTGGGTTTACAAGTTTCTGAATGACTCCAATATATGATAACAAATTTGATGCAACAGCAGACACAATTAGTTAACAGGAGAAGGACCAAATTTAACAGAATATCCTGAGCAAGTTGGAGTAAAAGTAATGCTCTTTGCACTTGTATCTTGGAGTTGCTAGGTTTGAATGGCAGCCAGGAAACTGTTCAGTCCCTTCACACAAATGTCAAGATAGTATCTTAATTAGGCCATGATCGCTTCCCAATATTATTTGTTATCGGCAATATTTAGTGTGAAATACCGTATCACACACAAGTGGGAGAAGAAATAAAAAGAATATTTGTAAGCTGTACAGTTTCTGAGTTACAGGTACTTGTGTCTATTCTTTGTAGCCATAACATATAGGATGATCTTCATTCAGAATGGTATTTGTTTGATCATGCAACACAGTGAATGCTGGGCAGTAGGGTAATGTAATGCTATGTAATGTCTATGTGCAGAAGAAACAAAATTTAAGTACAGCACACCTAGCATTCCTCAAAGTCGTACATCGCACCCATTCCCCTATTCTCTGGCAAATTAATGTACAGTATACCCAAATGTGATAAACCCAATAACATACAGTTAGTATTGTTTGTTGTTCTGTATGAAGTTGGAATGCCCAAAATTTGTATATTTCTTTTAAGTTTATTACCACATAAAATTTTATGATCCTACATGAAGCGGTGTTAGTGTTGCTTTGACCTCAGAAGCTCATATAGTTGGCCATGCTGTAAATCAGAGAAAGTAAGAATAACTCAGTTGCTGTGTAGAGCTTAAGTTAGTAACTATTCCATGCAGTAGAACCTCTTTTGATAAGTCATTAGTTGCACAATGTATCAAGAAATTTCCTGCCCTCTGTGTACTTTGAAGGTTCACCACCATATGCACAACATTCCACCACCAGTCCCTATCTGAAGCTACATGAATCCAGCCAATACCCCATCACTCTATTTTTTAAGATCCATTTTATTTCACCCTACCTATACCCATGTCTTTCGAGTGCTCGCTTCTCTTCTGAATTTCAAACTAGTGTACCCTACATCTCCTACACTTGCTACGTGCCTATCCATCTCTGCTGCCTTGATTTGATAATCCTAATAGTATTTGGCATACATGTTATTACCTCCTGACTATGTATTTTTCTCCAACTTCCTGTACCTTCCTGTCTCATGTTCAAACATTCTCCTCCACACCCTAGTCTCACACACAGCCAATGTATGTTCGTCCCTTAATGTGCAAGACAAATATTCATACCCACACAAAACAAGAGACAAAATTATAGTCCAAATGAAGACAAATAATCATTGCCATGATGAACTTTTTGGGTGAGACAATGCCCAGAAAAAGGAAGCCACGCTAACATACTCAGTGGTTGAACCAACTGTCTACTGTCTTACCACTTCTTCATCTTCACCAATCTGTATCAGTTCATGAAGACTGTCTTCAGGTGCATTACATGCTAGACTACATATCACATCATACAATACAGCAACATACATAGGCAATGCCATGAGATCCTCAAATCTTCCAACATAGGTACTAGTTTCAGCTTTTTAAAATTACATTTAGCATATTATCCTGTACTTTTTGAAATTAAATTTTACTGTGAACCAGTCTTTCAGATAGAGTATTTGATATATTATGAGTATTAAATAAAATTCATCCCTACAAAATTCCTTTCCTGTTAAAGACTGATAACTCATATCTGTACATACACACAGTATGCTCATTTTGCATTCAACAAAATATGCATACTGATAAACACAACAGTGTGATATGTGTAGGGCAGATTGAAGTATTTTGAGACATATCAGCCAAGGACACAATTGATACCAAAACTGAACATTATTTAAACTTTTACATTCTTTGTTTCAAACCGAAATACCTAAATATTCATAGTATCAGAATTCACTGTCTTCTGGGTAGATATCGGACTGCAAATATCTGAATGAATAATTAAAACTATTTACGTGCAAATAACACACAAACTACTTCACATAGTCACTAAAACAGTGTCCAGTCCAAAAATTTCAATGAGTTTCTTTAGTTGTGTTTCATATTTCTAGAAATGGACTACACTCAGACAAAATCATGACATCAGCCTAGATACTATCTCTAATAATATTATTTCAACAGAAACCACAGCTGAAGAGGTATTCAAAATACCAGAATCTTTCATGGAAATGTTGGCAAGTTTCTTTGCTCTTTGGTTTGGTAAAGTGATATGTACACATTGAATACATCACAGCACAGTGGAGTGGGGAGTTGATAGTTTACATGCAGCTTGTGACTAGAATGTTTAAGCCTGAGAGGAACATATGAGTGTTAGAAGAAAATATCCACTAATGGTGGAGCTCTGCAGGTGATAGTTCACTTCTAGATGTCTCTAGGATGCCTCTCTTGTATTCCGAGTTTTCGAATCTTGTTTGTAGACATTTGGTAGACTTGTTGGACAGGAGATTGGCCCATTAAAATGCTCCTACCTATACAGGACAATATAAACAGAGTAAAAACATGAACATACATCAATCTTCTGAATGGGATTTTAATTTTGAACTCAGCATTTAAGCAGCAGAATACCACATGTGTGGTCACTAAGACTGGCAAATTTGTGTTGCTGTTCTGGTCCAGTCTTGTAGTCTTTGATTAATAAATCTGTAAAATTGTAATTTAATGTTTCCTGTGCTCAATGTAGTTTTGGTATCTTTATACATATTTTTAGTAATTTCCAATTCATTAATTAATTCAAGCATGTAAAAATCTCAGGTGCCAGAATGCCAGGGTCCTTAAATGTTTATAGGGAGGTGCCTAATACAGATGAGTCTTCGGTATGGAACTTTGTCATCCACCTGGTACCTAGAATTTTGAGGTGACTCCTAGATGTTTGAAAATTTGTGCACTTTTAAATTCATCAATGAATTTTGTGGGGAGGGGGGTAATAGTGTTCAAAATGTTTCTTGCTTCATTTTATCAAATGCCTTAATATCAAGGCTACTAGAAGCTATTAAACCCTGCATCAGTTAACTTCTTTAAGGTTAACACATTACCTGTACTAACAGCCTGGTCAGAATCTGCTGTACTTGTGGGTTCTTTGCAAGAGTATTTAGGCTTCCACTGTACAGCTGCATTCTGTACTGACCAATATAGGCTGAAACTGTTTGTGGATGGTGAGAGTAAGGATTTCCAGTATATGTAAGAAGCAGACTGTGCTGCCCTGTCAGGGCATGTGCTGGAGCCTTACTAAACCTTAAAGATGTTCATCTTCCACATTGTAACAAAGATGCAACTATCATCAAGCTTAATATGAAAGTCATATACAGGCACAGGGTACATTCATTGTATAATTCCTTCTTTAAAAGTTGGAACACAAATGATACAACACATTCAATTTCTCTTTGAAAGTTAAAGATAAAAAATACTGTGCCCATTCAAAAATTTATCATGTATTATATCCTTCAGAAAATGAAAAACAAGGGAGACAATGTACATACAATCTAGGAAATGTGTCATCTCTGTTGTGTGTGTGAAAATTGGAAATAGTATGTAGTCAAACACAACTATGTCAATTAAGGTGTATTTCATGGCTATACTAGACAACTACATGTTTCAGCCTTTACTGGCCATCTTCAGGTTGTCTTCCAGAGAACTTAACTTAAGGTCCTACTATATACATTGAGCGCGCACGTGGTGCAGAGATCTGTACATACGGGCCTTATTGCGTAATGTAATTTCTATATGTGGTGGTATGCTCTGACTAGAGGCATGGTAGTATTAGTGGCAAGTGTCAAGTTCGAAGGTTCTGGTCTGCTGGTATTATGAAGAGGCGTGTTCCTCTTCCTCCTTCTTAACTGGGGGACCAGAACCTTCAAACTTGACACTAGCCACTAGCACTACCATGCCTCTAGTCAGAGCATACCACCACATATAGAAATTACATTACACAATAAGGCCCATATGTAGAGATCTCTGCACCATGTACACGTTCAATGTATATAGTAGGACCTTAAGTTAAGTTCTCTGGAAGACAACCTGAAGATGGCCAGTAAAGGCCGAAATATGTAGTTGTCTAGTATAGCCATTAAATACACCTCAATTGACATAGTTGTGTTTGACTACATACCCTTTCCAATGTACATACAATTTAATATCAAGGCACATTCATCTAACCATTGTTGCTGTGGAAAAGCAATATGTATTACATATTGTGAGTGGGTGTCTGTATACTTGCCTTATTTATGTGGCATGCAAAGACCATGTGCCGATTATATTGTCATATGTGGTCTGTTTGGTCCACCTTATCTATTAAACTCTTAAACAGCACAATTTTTGGAAAAAAAGTTTACTGAAAATGAAATGTATGTTTTGATTTTTTCTACAACTTTTGTCAGAAACATTTCTCATTCTACAACGAATTAAGCAAGATATTATCATAAATGTATATAGGTCTTTGTGTGAAGTACCCATCATTCTTGTCGGGTTTTAATGAAACTTGAATTTTCTTGACAGATTTTTGAAAACTCATCAAATATATTTTATGAAGATCTGTCCAGTGGAAGCTGAGTTGTTCCAAGTGGACAGACACACAGACACACAGACATAGTGCAGCTAATAGTCACTTTTCACAATTTTGCAATCATGCCTAAAAACTGTATTAGCAGATGTCATATACAAGCCGTGTACTATACTGCGTGATTATGGTTTATTTATATTCACTATCTAATGAAAACACATAAAGGAATGTAGCTGTCATACATTCTTGGAACTTACAGAATTAAGAGTCTCTGACCAAACTCAAACTTTATGTTTCATTTGACTCACTTTTTGGTTTACCTGCTTCTTTGGTGCAGCTGAGATCTCGCTTATAGCGTACAAGACGCTTCTTCAGTCTAATGAATGAGCAGGCATATGCTTCCAATTGCACATCCAGCTTCTCACTGATGATATAGCAAAGTGCGGGAGATGCCTGTTCACGGACAAATGGCCCACATATGCTCAGTTCACGCAGGGATTTTCGGCCACAGTGAAATAAGAACCCTCGAATAACTTCTGCTGTAACATTGCAATAATCCAGCTCAAGACGTCGTAGCTGAGGGAATGCACCTGAATTGGTAAATGCAGAGGCAAACAGCTCATCTGTTAAGAGTGGTGAGCCTGATAAGGAGAGCTCTTCCAAACTTTCATTTGAAAGCAGCCACTCAAGATAGGATGCTGAGAAATCATTGTTGCCAGAGTTGGATCCAAACAGCAGTTTTCGCAAAGAAGGAAATGGTTTGCTAGAGGCTTTGTCGTCGGGAACCTTGAAAGAATTTCTGGTATATGTGTTATAATTCAGACCCAGGCTCATAAGGTGGGAACAGTGGAGTTCCACAAGTCTCATATCAACCCTTGATATACCTTCAAGTGATAAAGCAAGCAGATGAGTCCCACGTGACTGCAATATAGGCAATATACTGCTTTCAAATATTGTTACAGATTCTGGCATAGCAATGTGTATAGGGTAGTCATATGAAGGTTTCCTGTTGGTATCTGCCACACACTGAAGATGCAATTCAGTTAAACTTTTTAGAGCAGCTAGAGGGACAAGAGCATATGGTGAGACCCAAGAATCAAACTCGATACGCACTCTCTCAATCTCAGGACAGACCGATACAACTACGGCAAGCATACTGGGGTTGTCATAGCGAGACAGTTCAATGTCAACCTCTCGCAAGCGGTAACAGCCTGCCATAGAAGGAACCAGCCATGTTCGAGTGGAGTGCAGTTTGTACAGAGCACGCACCACCTCAGGATGGTGCAAGCTACGGAGCTGAGGGTTTGACTTAAGTACATGACTGACTCCCACAGCAGTGACCTCTGTATCACACAGATCCAGTTCTGCCAGTGTTGATATGTGCTTCAAATGACTCATAGCTTTGTCATTCAAGATACAAGC